>CisS_allDRAFT_1000153_pt1 | contig 13653 bp, 14 predicted proteins | sample CisSprmetagenome_FD_10649 | JGI IMG/M metagenome (IMG submission 10649) | reverse complement strand
AGTGCAGCTTGCGTTGGAAATTATAAAGTGCCTTTCGGGGTCATACTTGTGATGATTAACTCCGAGCACTATGGTGATGTCCGGGTCCTTTGCGGGTGCGGATATTATTACCCTCTTTACTGTATCCCTAAGGTGCAGGACAGCCTTTTCCCTTAATGTAAAGGCTCCTGTGCATTCCACAACGATCTCCGCCCCCACCTCACCCCAAGGGATCAAAGCCGGGTCCTTCTGGGAGAACACCTTTATCTCCTTCCCATTTACCACCAAAGCGTCATCCTTGGCATACACCTCTCCCTTGAAGACCCCGTGCACCGAGTCGTACTTAAAGAGATGGGCTAAGGTTTTTGTGTCCGTCAGGTCGTTGATGGCTACAACTTCAATGCCTTCCTTCTGCAGGCACGCCCTCAAAAAGGACCTTCCTATCCTACCAAAGCCGTTTATGGCAACTTTTACCATAGGGTTTAATTATAAATTACTTCTGTTCCTCAAGGGCAGAAATTGCAAGCTTTATCTCGTGCAACAGAACCGCCGGTGTTCTTATTGGGTATGGAAGTCTATCCACCACCTCCTCAGCGGGATGGGTTTTTATCTTTACACCTTTTAGTTTTTCCTTTAGTGCTTGGCTATCTTGGATTGGAAACTTTACGCCCCTTAGGTGCTTTAGCACCGCATAAGCCCAAGGAATGTCAAGGGCTCTTGCCACCTCTTCTGCCACAACGGTGCAAAAGTGACTTAGGATTTCAGCCTCGTTGCCCTCCTTGACCATCTTGTAGGCAAGCTTTGCAATACCTCCTGCGGTATGCACCTTCATCTCCTTCAGCTCTTCCTTTGCCAACTCCTCAAGCTTTTGAATCTTTTCTATTGCCAAGGTTGGGTCTGCCCTTAGGATGCTCCTAACTGTGTTTTTGGTGAGCCCTACCTTTTGGGCTATCTCCTCCTCAGTGCGCAGATATTCCTCCTTCAAGACCACCACATAGGCTGCCCTTGCCAAGCTGGGTAGCCATGTAAGAGTCCTGAACTCAGTCAGCTTGCTCAAACCACCCAAAAGGTCGATGGCCTTAAAGAAGACCCTCGTAACGAGCTGTTCAAGATCTGCGTTTGTTTCACTTGGTGGCACTCCTGTGATTTCAATTACCATGGCTTTAACCTCCTATGGGTTCTTTTATTCTAACCAAGCCTGTTTCTGTGATCTCAAGGAAGTGGGTTCTTGTATCGTGCCCGGACATTCTACACCCGTCTATCCTAAAGAGCCTAACTATATCTCCCACACTCTTTTTATACATCTTTGCCTTGTAGGGGGAGTCTATAAGCTCCTTTGCCAAGACCATGGTGCCATCCACTATGTGCCCCACCGCGTAGCCTCCAGCCGCCTCCGCAGTTAGCTCCTCATGACCGCTTCTCTTTTGAGACACAAAGATCGCAGTCTGATACCACTTTTTCATAAAGTTGTACAGCCGTCTAACAACAGCCCTCGCCATCATCTCCTTGTTCTCAAATAGACCCGTCACAGAGTCTATCACGGTAAATTTGACCTTGTAGTTCTTTATAACGTAGGCTAAGGTTGCCAAAAGGTCTGGCACATTTTCCCTGATTCTTGTGGAGGATGCGGCGTCTATGAGGATTATGTTGTCCTGGAATTGGTCAAAGTCCAGACCCATAGCCATTGCCCTGAGCTTTAGGGACGCAGACACAAAATTGGCGGGAGATTCAACGGTTACAAAGGCAACTTTATCTCCTCTGCTGGCACGGAAAACGGTAAATTGTTCTGCCATCAGAGACTTGCCCGTGTCGGAAACCCCCGTAAGGTTCATAACAGAATAGGCTGGTATGCCTTTGAGGGAGACCTTTTCCAACTTTTTGCCTACCTGCTTTACTATGAAAAAGAGATCATCCAAACCCTCTATGCCGGTGGCCACTCCGTAGAGCTCCGGAGCCTTTGCTATAGCTTGGGAACCCGTATATACCGCCGAAAGGTCCGGCTCTACCTCTTCCCTCCTTATTTCTTCTCTTTCTTCAAATTCTGCCATAGGTAAAAAAATATAACACTATTTTTTCAGTTGTGAAAGCTCTCTTGCGGACGCATAAAGGATCGCCTCTGCCACCACCTGGTTATCCACCTTGGCGGTGCCCTTCATCTTTGAAAGGCTCTTTTTGAGGGCGATAACCTCCAACTCAAGGATAAGTTGGTCGCCCGGATAGACTGGCTTTTTGAACCGGGCGTCATCTATGCCCGCAAAAACTACTGCGTATTTGCCAATCTCCAAGTTCAAAGACTTGATCATCAAAATTCCACCCACCTGTGCCAGAGCTTCAAGGATATAAACACCCGGCATAAGAGGGGAAAGCCCGGGAAATGCCCTTGAAAGTAGGGCTCATTTATGGACACGTTTTTTAATCCTACTATCCTTTTTCCCAGTTCTATCTCCAAAATTCTATCCACAAGCAGTAAGGGATATCTGTGAGGAAGAATTTGCATTATTTCCAGTATGTCCATCGGATAAAATTATAAGGGTGAAATTCTTAGAAGTTGCCCAGTTCTTTCAGAAGCTTGAAGAGACCACCAGCCGGCTTGAAATGTCCGAGCTACTTTACGAGCTTTTCTCAAAGGCTGACAAAGAAGAGATTGGAAAGCTTGTCTATCTCACTATGGGGGAATTGGTGCCCTCCTTTGTAGGTTTGGAGTTTGGAGTTTCGGAAAAGTTAGCCCTAGAGGCCCTTTCAAAGGCGGTGGGTATTAGGTTAGCCCAAATACAGCAGATCTATAAAAGGCTTGGTGATGTGGGAATGGTTGCTATGGAGGTCATAAAGAGGGAAGGAAGGGGGCTTAGTCTTTCACAGGTCTATGATGAGCTGATGGCAATAGCCAAGGCTAGGGGAACCTTAGATAAGGTTATGCTTCTTATAAACCTCCTTAAAGCATTATCTGGCGTTGAGGCAAAGTTTGCACTAAGGATCATTGTGGGAAACCTTCGTCTGGGAGTGGGTACCGCAACCATCATAGAAGCATTGGCACTGCTCTTGGGAAGCAGGTATTATAAAGATTTAGTGGAAAGGGCATACAATCTGTGCTCGGACCTTGGTCTTGTAGCCCGCACACTGGTGGAAAAGGGAAAGGATGGACTTTTGGAGTTTAAGATAGAGCCCGGATACCCTGTTCGGATGGCCCTGGCGGAGAGGGTCGCAGATGCCGAGGAGCTAATCAGAAGGCTTGGAAGGTGCGCCATAGAGGCAAAGTATGATGGCTTTAGACTGCAAGTTCATAAAAAGGGTAAGGAGGTGTATATCTACTCTCGCAATCTGGAACCCATGACGGATATGTTTCCTGAGATAAAGTCTGCGGTTGGAGAACTTCCGATAGAAAGAATTATCTTAGAGGGTGAGGCGTTGGCGGTTAATGAACAGACGGGAGAGTTCTATCCCTTTCAGGTTACCATTCAAAGAAAGAGAAAGTATGATGTTTATGAATTTGCCAAGGAGTACCCACTAAAGCTCTTTTGCTTTGACCTGCTGTATTTGGAAGGGGAAGACTATACGGTCAAGCCCTTCATTGAAAGAAGGAAAAAGTTGGAGGAGTTAATAGTTCCCGGTAATACTCTGGAGCTTTCGGAGCTTAAAATCGTTGATTCCGCTAAAGAGGTGGAGGATTTCTTTGAGGATGCCATAGTTAGAGGGCTTGAGGGTATTATGGGCAAAAGGCTTGATGCGCCATACACAGCAGGTTCAAGAAACTTTAACTGGGTAAAGCTAAAGAGGAGCTACAAGGGACAGTTGGCGGACACCCTGGACCTGGTAATCGTGGGCTACTTTTACGGAAGGGGTGCAAGGAGCAAACTTGGAATAGGTGCCTTGCTTACCGCGGTCTATGACCCTTCCACAGACACCTTTAAAACCATCTCCAAGGTAGGCTCGGGCTTCACAGAAGAAGAATGGATCAAGCTAAAGGAGATGTTAGACCACATAAAGTTAGAACACAGGCACGCGAGGGTTGATTCTCTCATAACTCCTGACGCGTGGGTAGAACCAAGGTATGTTATAACTGTTTCCGCGGACGAGATCACCCGCTCGCCTTTGCATACCGCCGGGAAGGTAGGCGATGGTCCAGGATACGCCCTCCGATTTCCAAGGGCTGTTAGCTTTGTTAGGGCAGACAAACTGCCAGAAGATGCTACAACGGTGGAAGAGGTACTGAGAATGTTCCAGATGCAAAAGAAGGTTAAGATTGAGGAGTAAGTGGCGGCGGGAGGACTCGAACCTCCGACCTGAGACTTATGAGATCTCCGCTCTAACCAGCTGAGCTACGCCGCCTGCTATATTAATATTATATAATGCGAGTCGTAATAGTGGGCAACGGTCCAGCTTCCGCCTCTGCCATAGAAGCCTTCAGGCAGGTGGATCAGGATTCGGAAATCATCGTGCTGTCTGATGAGCCTTATCCTACCTATGCACCCAACTGTATGGAGAATGTGATCCGGGGGGACATTTCAGAGTCTGCCCTCTTTTACAAGGGTGGCTTTGAGTTTTACGAGCGCCACAGGGTGGATTTCAGACCAAACAAGGAGGTGGTGGGCATTGATAACAAAAGAAAGGTGGTGATCGTCAAGGGCGGGGAGGAAATTCCCTACGATAAGTGCCTGCTTGCGGCGGGTGCCAGCGCCTTTATTCCACCCATACCCGGAAGGGAACTGGGAGGTGTAACCACCGCAAAGAATTTGGATGATGCCAAAAGGATCAGAGATCTTGTGCTCTCTGGAAAGGTTAAAAGGGTTGTGATCGTGGGAGCTGGTCCCATAGGGGTGGAGGACGCGGAGACGCTAAGAAGCATGGGTTTAGAAGTTGCAGTGGTGGAGTTCTTTGACCGAGTCCTTCCAAGGATGTTGGACAAATACATGGCGGACAGGTACATGGAAATACTGCAGAGGGAGGAGGGTATAGAGTTTTATCTGAACCATCAGGTTGTGGCAATTCATGGGGAGGATGGATGGGTGGAGGCGGTGGAGATCGTTCAAAACGGGAGCGACAGGAGGAAGTTCTTGAGGGCAGATTTGGTGATCCTCTCCACCGGCGTTAGACCAAGAACCCACTTGGTTGCCAACACAGACATAAAGCTTCACATAGATGAGGTCCGTGGTAGAGTAGTAGGCGGTATCCTTGTGGATGAATATCAAAGAACCTCGGACCCGGATGTGTATGCAGCCGGGGACATATGCTCAGGCATTGACGCTTGGGGTAGGCACAGATGGATCGCCCTCTTTCCACCAGCCCAGCAAGGTGGTGCGGTAGCGGGCTACAACATGGCAGGCTTAAAGGTAAAGCATTCAGGGCTCGTAGATTACAACGCGGTAAAGACGCGCTCGGTGCCCGCAGGTAGTGGAGGGCTCTTTGAGGATGCGGAAAGCTCCTTGGTTTTTGAATACGAAGAGTACTTGATCAAGGTCTTTCTAAAAGAGGGTAAGGTCTATGGTTATCAGTTTGTGGGAAGACCAACCAAAAGAAAACTAAACCAATCTAATCCTTTCCTTAAGGGCTTAGACGCTAAGGCATTTCTAAACAACAGAGGTTTGGGCTTAGAAGCCAGTGGCGTGCTTTTCCATCACTTCATAAAGCAGAAGGACAGAACCTTTTCCTCGGAGGTCATAGAGGTTATCAAAAGGGGCATGCTAAGAAGCTTAGGAAACCCTAAGTTTGAGCTTCCGCTGTTTCATCGGGAATGAAAACTTCCACCCTATTCCTTCCTCCCTCCTTTGCCCGATAAAGGGCAATGTCCGCCTCCTTTATAAGCTCATCTATATTCTGCATACCCTTCCTGTATTGGGAGGCGCCTATGCTTACTGTAAATACGATTACAATAGAACCATGCTCTACTGGTTTTTTGGCAACGGTTGCCCTTATCCTTTCCGCCAAAACCCTTGCTCCCTCCAAGTCTGTGTTGGGAAGCAGAACCAAAAATTCCTCTCCGCCAAACCTGGCGCATATGTCCGATTTTCTTACTATACCTCTGAGCACATCTGCAAAGGTCTTCAAAACCACATCCCCAACATCATGCCCATAGGTATCGTTGATCTTCTTGAAATGGTCTATGTCTATAACCAAAAGGGAAAGGGGTTTTTCGTATCTCTTTACCTCTTCAAAGATAAGGCTTGCGTGTTCAAAGAAAAACCTTCTGTTTGGCAAACCGGTGAGTGGATCATAATAAGCCAGTTCCTGAAGCTCTCTGTTTTTCTCCTCAAGTTCAGAAAGCAACCTACCTATGTTAAGGGCTGTATCCACCAAGTTATTCCTCAAATAGTCAAGCTCATCCTTTGGCTTGTCAGTCTTCAAAAGCTCAATTCCTGAAAAATTACCCTCTTTGATCCCGCTGGATAACTCCTGAAGCTTTACTATTCTGTTCACCAAATTTTCAGAGAATAAATAGAGGAGTAGAAAGGACAGAAGGGAAAGTGCAAAGGAATAAACACTAAGAATACCCATAAGCACATAGAAATTTATGTATATTTGGGAGACATCCTTTATAAAAAGCACCTTTCCCATAGGAAAACCTTTCCTATCCGAGAGAGGGAACTCTACCACCAAGTTCTTTTTCCATAACTTACCATATACCGCATAGCCCCTTGTATCAAGGGGAACATCTAAAACATCCTGTTTTGACATGCCCGCAATAACATAGTTATCCTTGAATATCTTACCTTTTACAAATCTGTCCAAAAATTCCTTGGGAAGTTCTTCTACATAGTACCTGTTGTATAAAATTACCCACTCTACCCTATTAAATTTCCTTATTACCTCCAACAATTCCACAAAATTTACTCCCCAAAACCAACATTCGTTGCCTATTGAGGTATTTTTCCCGTAATAAATTGAATCGGTGGTGAGCCAGTAGTAAGGTCTGCCAGTGCAGTTGCCATTAATCTTAAAGGCTATGTAGTATCTATTCTCTGATGACTTTGGCAGAGTGCGGGCAAGCTCAAGACCCTTAAGCTCACGCTCAAGCAAACTGTTTAGGTTGTTATACAGAAAGTCCCTTTCCTTGATTAAGCTGTGTTGACTTATTCTTTGAAAAATAAAGAAAAGAAAGGCTACCGTGGGCAAAAAGGTTATTAAAAAAGATACAACGATCCTGAGTAGAACCCTTCTTTTTAACATTCAAAGAGTTCTCTCCTCAAAAAGCCATCAAAGACCCTGACAACTCCTCCTTCTAAGAAAACTTCCTTGAACTCGTCGTCAAAGTCTATGGCGAGTACCTCTCCACCTTTGGTTAGAACTCGCACGGGCTTTTTTGAAACAATGCCGTTTTTGTAGGCTATTAGGGCGGAGGCGGTGGCACCTGTTCCACAGGCTAAGGTTTCTCCCTCCACGCCCCTTTCGTATGTCCTTATTCTTATGGCATCGTCTCCCTCCCGTTCTATAAAATTCACGTTGGTGCCCTTGGGTTGGAACTCAGGATGGAACCTTATTGCCCTGCCAAGCTTTTTCACATCAATATTTTCAAGGTCGTTTACTACTGCCACAAAGTGTGGCACGCCCGTGTTTATAAAGTATCCTTTTATACTCTGTGTGTCCAAGCTCAAGGAGACCTCTCTGTAGTCTTTGGGTGGTGTAAGCTGGACCTTTATTCTCTTGCCACCTTCCAGAACATAAGCCCTTATAACTCCCGCCAAGGTTTCAAAACGCACCTCTTTGCCCACTATCCCCTCATCAAAGGCAAACCTAACCGCACACCGAGAACCATTACCGCACATCTCTGCCACAGACCCGTCCGAGTTGAAAAATTGCCACTTAAAGTGGTTCTCCGGATTCTCTGGGTTCTCTATAAGTATTAACCCATCCGCTCCAACTCCCGTATGAAAGGCGCAAACCCTTTTTACAAACTCTTTAATATCAAGGTTTAGGGACCTTAAAAACTCTTCAACCTTTCCATCTCTGTTGTCTATGACCACAAAGTCATTGCCCGAACCCTGAAGCTTGGCAAAACGCATGAAAAAATTTTAGCAAAGATCAAAGCTTTATGAGATGCTCATAAACTATTTTTCCTCCCAAACTTCCCTGATAGAAAAGCAGGATCACCAAAAGCACCAAAAGAACAGTGAAAACGTTTCTAAAGACGGGTTTTTTGTCCATCAAAAACCTTACAACACCCAAAGCCAAAAAGAGAGGCGCCAGAGATAGACCAAGATACTCGTGGATTTTAAAGGACGGTACATGATGGAGAATATCTTCTATTGGCTCGTGGGCTATGATGCCCGAGACACTGCCTCCTACCACCGCAAGAACGCTCAGGTAGGTGATGAGGGCATGCAATCCGTCGGGCTGGATTTTTTTGAACCTGTAGTAAAGGTCTATCACCAAAAGGGCAACGGGCAGGGCTATGGCAAAATGGACCACCGGCGGGTGAACCTTTATGAGGTCTACTGCTTCCATCTTACTTTTACCTCCTTATAAAATCTTAATACTTCTGCACCAAAACCACACAAAAGCAGGCTATTCCCTCCTCTTGGCAAAACCCCTCCCTTCTTTTGCCTTTTAGGGAAACCTGATCCCTTTCCACACCCAAGAGCTTGGCTAAGTTCTCTATGAGCCTTTCTTTGATGGGTGCGATCTTTGGTTGGTCTGCCACCAAGGTGCAGTCCACATTGACTATGCGGTAGCCCTTTTCGTGCAATTTTTCTAAAGCGGTCTTTAGAAAGATGACAGAGTCTGCGTTCTTCCACTTTGGGTCTGTGTCTGGAAAGAGCTGTCCTATGTCCCGTTCTCCGATCGCAGACAGAAGGGCGTCTGTGATAGAGTGCAGGACTACATCTCCGTCCGAGTGTCCCTTTAGTCCCTTCGGGAAATCTACGCACACACCCGCTAAGATTAAAGGTTTGCCCTCCTCAAAGGGATGGGCATCAAAGCCAAAGCCTACCCGGAACATCACAAAATCTCCCTCAGCACCTCTATGGCAAAATCCACATGTTCCTTTTGGATTATCAAAGGTGGAACAAACCTTATGACCCTTTCCGCAGTGCAGTTTATGAGCAGTCCTCTTTCCAAGGCTTTTAAAACTACCTCTTGGCAGTTTTCTTCCCTCTCAAGCCCCAGCATCAACCCCTTTCCCTTTACCCTTCCAAAGGAACTGAGCCTTTCTTTGAAGTAGTTTCCCACCTCTTCCACATGGTCCAAGAGCGTTAAAACCTTTTCTATTACCACCTTTGCACAGGCGCAGGCTAAAGCATTGCCCCCAAAGGTAGAACCATGACTTCCGGGCTTAAAGGCTTGGGCTACCTCCTCCCTTGCGATCACACAGCCTATGGGAAAGCCACCACCAAGCCCCTTTGCCAAGGTTATGATGTGTGGCTTTATGCCAAAATGCTGATAGCCATAGAACTTACCCGTCCTCCCTAAGCCCGTTTGAACCTCATCCACTATGAGAAGTAGCCCCTCCCTTCTGCAGAGCTCCTCCACCTTTGCCAAAAACTCGCCCTCCGCCTCGTTTATGCCACCTTCCCCTTGGATCACCTCAAGCATTATGCCCGCGGTTTCTTTCCTCAGAAGCCTTTCTACAGATTTTATATCGTTGAGTTCTGCATAATCAAAACCATCAAGCAGTGGTTCAAAGCCCTTATGGATCTTCTCCTGAGCTGTAGCAGACATAGCCCCAAAGGTCCTTCCGTGAAAGGAGTTCTTAAAGGTTATAATTCTGTATCTTTTTTCTCCCTTCTCCCAGAAGTACCTTCTTGCCAGCTTTATGGCTCCCTCGTTCGCTTCTGCACCGCTGTTGCAGAAAAAGACCTTTGCGGGCTCGCCAAACTGCTCCACCAACAGCTTTGCAGTTTCCTCCTGCCAAGGGTTCTGGTAAAGGTTAGAAACATGCCAAAGTTTGTGTGCCTGCTCACACAGTGCCCCTACAAGGTCTGGGTCCGAGTGCCCCAGCACATTCACCGCCACCCCACCCACCAAGTCCAAGTATCTTTTACCCTTTTCATCGTACAGATAAACTCCCTCTCCACGCACAAAAGAGACAGGAAGCCTTTTGTAAGTGTCCATCAAAAAGCTCATGAGAGAAACTCCCTCAGTCTGTTTATTGCCTCCCTTAGCTCTTCCTCTTTACGAGTGTAAGCTAACCTTACAAAGTGCTCAGTTTGGTTTTTTCCAAAGTCTATGCCCGGTGTGAGGGCTACCTTTGCCCTCTTTAGAACCTCAAGGCAGAACTCGTAAGCATCCTGGGAGTATTTGCTAATGTCCGCCCAAAGGTAAAAGGCACCACTGGGCTTTCCCTTTATGGGCAGAATATCCTTTATGCCCTCGTATAGCAGGTCCCTGCGTCTTTTGAAGGTCTCTTTGACCTTTGAAAGGTAATCGTAATCAAAGGCACCCAGGGCGGAATACTGACTGAGGGTTGGAGCGCAGATATAGATGTTTTGCATGACTACCTCCGCCCTTCTTATGAGATCCTCTGGTAGGATCATCCAACCCACCCTAAAGCCGGGCATACAGAAAAACTTGGAAAAGCCGTTTATAACAATAGCCCTGTCCCAAAACTCAAGGGCAGTTCTCTCTTTTCCTTCATAAACAAGCCCATGGTATATCTCATCGGATATTAGGTATATGTTCCTTTCCCTGCAGTATTCACACAGGGCTTTGAGGTTCTCCTCATCGTAGAGGGTGCCCGTTGGGTTTGATGGAGAAGAGATATGAACACCCTTAACGTCCAAACCCTCCAAGTGCTCTGGTGTGATCTGATAGTTTGTGCTTTCATCAACATTCACAAAGACGGGCTCCACACCCAAAAGATGGGCAAAGTTCTTATAGCATGGATACGAGGGGTCTGCGAGGGCTACCCTATCTCCAACGTCAAAGAGTATGGAGTAGGCCACCAAGAAGGCAGAGGAGGTGCCGGTGGTAATAACCACCCGTTTTGGGTCTATATCAACTCCGTAATAGTCCCTGTAATGTTTGGCAATCCTTTCTCTGAGTTCCCACAGCCCAAGGCTTGGAGTGTAGTTAAACAGCCTCTTTGAGACAGCCCAATTTAAACGCTCTATTACACCCGGTGGTGGCTCCAAGTCTGGCTCTCCAATTTCCAAATGCACAACATCGGGAATTTCTTGGGCTAGCTTTAGGATGTCCATTACTATGAAAGGACTCAGTTCTCTTCGCATGGCTGGGTTCAAAAATTATAAGACCCTTCTTTTTATTCTCTTTGAAAGATTGCACATAAGCTCGTAAGGTATGGTTCCCGCCAGTTTGGCTAAATCTGTAAAGCTCTGCCCCTGACAAACTATATCCACCCAATCCCCTACCTTTGGCTGTGTTCCGCTCAAATCCACGATGGTCATATCCATAGTGATGTTGCCGAGTATTCTTACGGGCTTTCCTTGGTAATAAAGGACTCCCCTGTTGGAAAGGCTCTTCATGAGCCCGTCTGCATAGCCAAAGGCAACCACACCCACCAAGGTATCCCTTTCAAGGATGTAGCTCCTTGAGTAGGATATAGGATGTCCCTTGGGAAGATTTTTCACGGATATCAACCTTGCCCTTAAAGTGAGAACTGGCTTCAATTCAATGGGATAATTAGGCAGAGGCTTTTCTCCATACAGGGCAAGACCGACCCTTATGTGGGTGGCAAAGGGCACTTTATAGATCAGTCCCGCCGAGCTTTCCAAATGCACATACTTTATTCCTTTGTATCTTTCAAGGATCTTTTTAAAAACCTCTATCTGCCTCTTGGAAAATTCTTCGTCCGCGGGAGAAGAAAGGTGTGTTAGCAAACCCTCCACCCTTGGGTCCTCTATAAACTCATCCAAAAAGCCGAGCCTTCCCATACCCGTGTCAAACTTGAGGTGTAAAGGAACTTTTAGCCCCTCCACCGCCCGCAAGTGTTCCCTGTGGGATATGACGGGTGTTAGCTTATAATCCACCAAAGCTTTTCCTTCACCCTTTAGCACTCCACCCAAGATTAGGATGGGCTTTTTTATCCCTAATTTTCTCAGTTCAATGCCCTCCTCCACGCATGCTACCGCCAAAAACTCCACCTCTTTTAAAGACTCCAAGAGGCTTGCAATATACTTTACTCCCACGCCGTAGGCATCAGATTTGACAACCGCTATTATGGGCTTGCCGGAAAACTGATAAAGACTCCTTATGTTATGAAATAAAGCTTCCTTGTCTATCAGGAGGACGCTCCGGGACATTAAGCTTTTATTTTAAGGTAGGGTCCTCCCTTTTTCCTGTAAGAATTTCAATGAGTTCTTTGACGGTTATTATGCCCTGCTTTTTCAAAAGATGACCGTTAGCACCGCTTATGAATATGCCCTCTTCATAATCTCCAAGCCACGCCGCACCCAGCCTGTCCGCAATGCAAAATCCCACCTTTTTTGCCTCCTCTCCCTTGTTGCAAGGCACCACGCAGTGGGAAACACAACCGTTCCATCCGTTATACCCAAGCAACAGCCTTTCCACAAAGGGCGTCTTTACCACTCTCAGTGGATAACCCACAGGAGACTTAAAGAGTATGATGTCATCCTCTTCTGCCTTCAACAAAACTTCCTTGTATATATCCGGTGCGTCGCACTCTACGGTGGCTATGAAACGAGTTGCTATTTGAACACCGCTTGCACCCCTCTCCATATACCAAAGGATGTCTTGGTAGCTCCAAATTCCCCCCGCAACTATGACGGGAATTCCACCCCACCTTTGGGCTTCTTCAAGAACTGAAGGAAACAGATTTTCCAACTGATACTCGGGCATAAAACACTCTTCGTATTTAAAACCCTGATGCCCTCCAGACTTGGGACCCTCCAAAATCACCGCATCCGGTAGCCTTTTGTATCTCTTCTCCCATGTCCGGCATATCAGATTAAGAGCCCTTGCAGAGGAAACTATGGGAATAAGGGCAACATCCGCACCCTCTGCGTATTCTGGCATTTTCAAAGGCAATCCTGCACCGGTTATTATGGCATCCGCCCCGGCTTCTATTGCATCCCTAAGCACACGCCCATAGTCCGTTATGGCATACAAAACATTTACCCCTATAGCACCCCTACCTTGGGAAATCTCTTTGGCTTTTTGGATCATCAAAGTTAAAGCCTCTTTGCTGTGGGTGTATATAGAACCTATGGGACGCCCAAACTTATCCCTCTTGACAAGCTCCGGGAACCTATAACCCGTGCCCACCGCAGAAATGACACCCATAGCCCCTTCCCTCGCCACCGCACCCGCCAGCTTCTCCCAAGAAAGCCCCACACCCATACCGCCCTGTATTATGGGAACTTCTAACACTTTATTTCTAATCTTCAAAGGCTTCAAACTCATAGACCACCTCGCAAAAGTTTTGCTTATTAATTTAACCCACGAGGCTGAATAAAGCAAATAATATAGTAGTGTTTAAAAAACAGCAGCCTCTGAGATTGAGTTAAAATTTGAGCAATGGGGTACTTGGGGGATAATTCCACATACTACTTTATACCAGGCATAGGTATTTACAATCTGGACATAGAAAAGGCAAAACCTGTAAAAATCCTATACGATTTCCTAGACGAAGTTGGAGAAATTGACAGATTAAAGAACTTAGATCACTTGGGTGATGTGAGGGAGGTTATAGATGGAGCAAGACATTCAAGGTTTGACTATATTGCCTTAATTTTTGCTTTGATAGATAGCTGGGTTCAAAAAGTGGAA
>CisS_allDRAFT_1000143_pt1 | contig 13997 bp, 15 predicted proteins | sample CisSprmetagenome_FD_10649 | JGI IMG/M metagenome (IMG submission 10649) | reverse complement strand
CAGTTCCTATCACTTTCATCAAGCCAGTTTTTGGGTCATAGCTTTCTACCCTTACAGCTATATAGAGGTAATCTACAGCAAAAGCAAAACTCACCATCAGCAAAGCGGTAAGGATTCTCATCTTCTACTCCTCCTTCAATTTTTAGATTAACCCACCTTCTTGCCCTTTGCGTGAAGTTTCTGTGAAATATGCAGATCTACCCCTTGTCCTCTTTGTGAGGGATTTCTAAAACTTTGTAAAGAAGGACCTTGATCTCTGTGATCTCCTTTCTCATTTCCTTTAGTTCAGTTCTTATGTCCCTTATGTCCTGCTCAATCCTGTCTATTCTTCTATTCACATCCTCGAAGCGTTTGTTCATATCCTCAAAGCGTTTGTTGATTAAAAATACATACCCTCCTATTATGGCAGAGAGGGTGCCGATGATGGTGAGAGCCTGCGTCCAGTCCATGGCTTTAATTTTATTCCTCCTTCACCAAAAGCCCAGCTTGGACTTGGTGAGTATGGCAAAAAAGGACCATATGTCCTTTGGGACGGTTATACGTGGGATGGCGTAGGGGTCCGAATAGGGTTTTACCGTCATCTTTTCAGTGGTAAAGCAGGACCTTAGGTATTCTCCGCATTTTTTCTTCAATTCATCGCTGTAATCTCCAAAGGGATAAGCTCCGTGTTCTACACTTTCTTCCAGAAAGCTTTTGAGTAAGCCCATGGATGTTTTAAAGTCTTCCTCTATTCTGCTTTTCATCTCCTCTTCCGTTTCAAAAGTAAGCAAGCTATCAAAGTTCCTTTTGAGTAATTCCTTCAGCTCTTTTTTCCAAGACCTCTTTTCAAAAAAGCTATCTCCTAAGGATCGGATGAACTCTTTGACCTCTGGCTTTAGGCTTCCTGCCCTTATGGCTAAGGAACCCTTCATAGGAAAAATGGGATAACCTTTTCTTAAATCACCTTTGTATGCGTGCAAAAGAGACCAGTGCCCATCTCCATCGTAAAAGTCTATAACTTCGTCCCTTTCAAAGGCTTTTAGGTGCCAATGGGAATGCCAGCCAAAGGAAAAAACATCCTTCATGCTCTTTATTTCCTCCAAGGTCAAAAAGTCTGTGCTTCTGCCCTGCTTTACAAACTCTGCGTTTGCATCCTTCATGCTCTTTGGTTTATAAAGCTCTTCCCAAGACACTTTCCCTTCCCAGTAATCAAGGAGAGTAGGTCTCTTTTTGTCCTCCAATAGCACCCGAGAGGTTGCTAAAAAGAGGGTTGCTTTTACTTTGTGCTTTTTCAGGATAGGATAGGCGTAAATGTAGTTGTCCGCATAGCCATCGTCAAAGGTTATTGCCACCGCGTTCTTTTGGCATTTTCCGTTTATCACGCAATCCAAAACCTCATCCAAAGAGACTATTTTGTATGTGCTCTTTAGTATTTTTATTTGCAAATCAAAGGTTCTCCACCAAAGGTCAAAGCCGGGATTTTTTATAACCTTGTGATACAAAAGCACTAACATGTGGTTATTTTATTCCCAAGAGTTTTTGGAAGAGGCTTATATACTCTTGGCAGGTTTTTTCGGGAGTAAAGTTCATGGCGGTTTCCCTTGCCCTTTTGCCTATTTGGTGGTATTCCTCCGGAGATAGCTTTAATACCATTTCCATCTTTTGCCTAAGGGCGTTAAAGTCTCCCACATTCACACTAAAGCCGTTAAAACCGTCCTTCAAAAAATCCTCCACTCCGCCCGCCTTGGTGGCTATAACAACCTTCTCGCAAGCCATAGCTTGCAACAGTGCGTTGGGCAGTCCCTCAAGGTAAGAGGACATAACATAGTAATCTCCTGCGTTGATATAATCCTCCGGGTTTTCTCTAAAGCCCACGCCTATTACCCTTTCCTCCACCGAGTAGACTTTTGCCAGCTTATTTCCCTCCGTGTCTGTTAGCGAACCCACCAAAAGCAGATAACAGTTAGAACAGTTCAGTTCAGAAAAAGTTTTGATGAGCATGTCTTGTCCTTTCACTGGAGGGTTCCAATTGGCAACATTTACAAAGACCTTGGCATCCGTGGGAACGCCCAACTGCCTTCTTATGCTTAAGCCCTTTTCCCAGTTCGGATAAAACCTCTCTAAGTCTATGGCACTTGGGATAACATAGAGTTTATGCTCTGGAAAGCCTGCGGATGCAAGGTTTTTTACGACCGCTTTAGAAACACCTACCACCGCATCTGCGTAAGCATACTTTAGCTTTAGGGATAAAAGGTTTGGCACTCTTGCACTTCTTTTCACCACCACAAGCTTTGGCCTGTTTTTTAAAAAGGGATAGACAAGCCTAACATAGTCGTAAGCATGGGGGGAGTTTGCTATAACCACATGGTAGTTGTTTTCTTTTATGATCCTGTATAACCTTAGGTAGTTGGCAGGGTTCAGCCGGTTAAATTTAGTGTGGTTTTCAAAAAACCGAAAGACTACACCATAGGGGGAGAGTTTTTCTACCATCTCCTTGTTTTGGTAGGCAAGGGCAAGCTCCACATCCACTCCCCGCTTTTTTAGCTCCCTTGCAAGGAGATAAACCTGCTCCTTTGTTCCACTCCAGCCAAAGCCGTCTACCACCGAGAGAACTCTTAGCACTTAATATATTGTATTTGGGAAATGTGGCTCCTGCTTTGGGTAGTTTTTCTGTCGGGCTGTGCGGTGGTTATAAAGGACAGGGAGCCCCTTTCTCAAAGGGAAAGGGAGCGGGCGACCGGTCCTCTCAGGGCATACTGTCCATCCAAAATTGAGACGGTGGGTTTTTACTGCACGGGCAACAGGGCATACAGCAACCTTGTTCAAGCGGGCAGTCGGGTTAGGGTTTATAGCCAAAGTACGGGAAAAAGCATAACCATAGCCATCTATAGGAGGGATGATATCAACGGTGTATGCGTGCCGGAGAGGTTTGAATCCCTTCTGGGGAAGGCACCCTTTAGGGCGGTCTTGGAGGTGGAAAGATGCGGGCTGGATGGAAATACGGTATGCCCTCCCGTGATCAGAGGTATGGCAAGCTGGTATGGAGAGCCTTATCATGGAAGAGAGAGCTCTTACGGAATAATCTTTGATAAAGAGGGGATGTATGCGGCGCACAGGGAGCTTCCCCTTGGCACCTTGCTGAGGGTAAGGAACTTAAAAAACGGCAGAGAGGTAGAGGTGAAGGTAATAGACCGGGGACCTTTCAAGGAGGGCAGGGTGTTGGACCTCTCAGAAGGTGCGGCGAGGAAGTTGGGGATGATAGGGGATGGAGAGGTGCCAGTGGAGGCAGTGGTCCTCCGCTGTGGAGATTAGGCGCTTTCTATTATGTTCTTTAAAATTTCCCTCTCCAATGGGGAGCTAACCTTTGGTAGGATGGTTTCTATTACAACCCTTTGGGCGGAGTTGTACCTTTCTAACCTTCTGGCGCATCGGATGGTATCCCTGATGGAAAAAACAAACTCTACGGGCTCTTCGGACCTTTGGCTTTGATAATCCCTGTATGCCTTCCTTATGCGGTTGGCGATCTTGAGTAAGTCAAAGAGAAGGTATATGTGCCTTTCCCTTGTGGGGTTTATCAACCTTTGGGCTTGGGGAGTTTCCACCTGATTTATCAAGGCATACCAAAGATAAACAAACTCTTCGTTGGAAAGTTCAGAAAGCGAAGAAACATAGTCTTTTAAGATCAGTGCTTCGTCGGGATGGAAAAAGCCCCTGCTGTCCTCAAAGGGTGGATAATCCACAAACATCACATCCGCACGGGACTTTATATCCTGCGGAAGTTCAGAGACGCCCAGATAGTGCTGTGGGTTCATACCGCCCACCAAGATCACATCGCTCCGTGCCCTTATGACCTCTCCCGTAGGCATTACCAAATACCTTCTGTAGTCAAAGAGTGGGTTAAAGAGCTTTACCAAGGCGGGCGGGAGGGTGTTGATCTCGTCCAAGTATATGACCGCGCCGGGGGTCTGCAGGGCTTTGATAAGGTCTGAGAAGACACGCTTTGTTCCCCTCTTTGGGTCAAACTCGTAGGTGTAGGTTAGGTCCTCCTTTTCCATCTTTGAGTGGCATGGGATTATGTAAAGAGGTCTGTTGGTAAGGGCGGAGAATACTTCCACTAAGAAGTTTTTGCCCACGCCCGCATCTCCCTCCAATATAAGTATGCCCTCTCCAAAGCTGAGCTGGTCTTTGACCATAGAAACAAACCTCTCTAAGTTATAGACAAACCAAGGGAGTTTCCTCATAAGAGACAAAGAGAGGCAGCCTGTAGGGTTCGTAGGAGAAAAGTCCTCGTAAGTGCCTGAGGTAGCTCCTTACCCACTTGGGCATTGCCTTTAATTCTTTTACGGGCAAAAGGTTTGAGTATCTTTTGGGTTCCAACAAGACGCCATCTTCCCTCTCAAAGGCTATTTTTGCGTATATCTCACCACCTATGATCAACTTTTCCTCCACCTTTAGCCTCCAAGAGAGCCTTCTGCGCTCACCGCTAAACTTTGGAAAATCTTCTCTGCCAAAGAACACCCTGTCCTCGGTGGTGGTTATTTTGAACCTTTTTAGTCTGTACGAGATAACCTTTTCCTGCAAGAGCCTTTGAAGGCTTTGTTCTCCTTCCCTGCTTAGTTCCCTCGGCAGTGTGTTCAGGAATTCCCTAAAGTTCTTTACCTCTTCTGTTGCTTCAAGCTCTTCAAGGTCTTGGCTTTCTTTGCCCTCAAGGGCTACCTTTAGTTCCTCCAAAGCCCTCGTCAGTCTGTTTTTTAGCTCCCTTTCCAAATCCTCCTTTGCCCTTGAGAGCCTTTCAAACTCTTCTCCGTCCGCATTTCGGAGCCATTCTTCTATCTCCTTTAGCTCCCTTTGACCCGCTGTGCCCCTTTGGACCTTTTCCCTTATTTGCTCCAAAAAGAGCTCCAACCTCTTCTTTTTTAGTAGTTCCTCTGCCTCAAAGTAAAGCTCTCTTACCCTTCTAAGGGGGATGTCCAAGCTGGCAATCTCCTTGAGGGAGTTTAGGTCCTCCAGCTGGGAAAGATCCCTTGCCTTCTGTACCTTAGAGACAAATTCTTTGTAAGCCTTTTCCGCCTGCTTTAGGACTTTTTCCTGCCTGTCTTTGGGATAGATAAAATCCACCAAGTTGGAGCCAAGCTTTACGAGTTGGTAGAGCTTTCTGTCTTTGTCCTGTAGCCACCTACTGGTGTATATGTAGCCGTCCCTTGATACCTTTACCACCGAGTAGCCAAAGCCCTCGAGGGTTTGCAAATATTGGGTAGTTTGCAGGTCCAGTATGCCAAGATGGTTTTCCTCCGCATCTGCCAAAAACACAAACAGACCCTCTGGGTCCCCGTCCAATTGGGAAACTTTCAAGGGTACATCTATCTTATAAAGCTCTTCCTCCGTGTATGCGTCCAGAACTATAACCTTAGCCTCTTCACCCAAAATTAGCCTTCCGTTTATTAGGGCTACTGCCCTGCCAGCCCTGTATGGAAATTTCTTTAGCAAGTTTCCGCTTAAGCTGTATATGGCAGAACCCTCCGTGCCAGTGATAAACAGCTTGGATGGTGTTAAAAACTTTATAGTCCTTAGCTCTCCTATTTCACTCACGCTGAAGCTACTTTTGAACTCCACCCTCTGCAGAGAGAGGTCCTCTCCCACATCAATGGCATAAACCCTGTTTCCCACCACTCCAAAGGCTAAAACTCCCCGCATTAGGTCCAAGCCCATGGAAGGTCTTATGCCCTCCTGGGAAAGCTTAAAGCTCTTCCAAGTGGCTGGGTTCTCCGGGTCTTCTATGCGATAGACCACCAAATAGGGGGGTGTGATGAGGATAAGGAAGTTTTCTTTAAAGAGGATCTCTGAAACCACCTGTGCGGGTGGGCGTGCGGGAAGTCTGTGTAGCCTACCCCTCCAGTCATAAAACTGAAATAGCCCATACCTTCTTCCTACCAAAAGCCAACGGGCATCTTCGGAGACATCCAAGGTTTCTATCCAATACTCCTCCACCTTTGGGTCTGGGTCCTGCTGAAGGTCCCGTTCTAGCCACAGCCTCAGAACACCCTTTGAAGTAGTTATCTCATAAACTTCCTCTGTTTGCTTTTCTTTTCCACCAAAGAGCCTTTTAAGAAGTTCCATACAAAAGGAGTTTAAGCCCAAAGGTAAGAAGGCGGTATAAGTTTTTTGTTATATGCTTATAAGCTTACTTTATACTGCCTCCTTGAAGATATACTTGGGCTTGAGTCTTTGACTTACCACCTCTTCGTCTATGAGCACCTTCTTTATGTCCTTTTTGGAGGGCACTTCAAACATCACATCTATCATGATCTCTTCCATTATTGCCCTAAGTCCTCTGGCACCAGTCTTGCGTTTTATGGCTTCCCTCGCAATTTCCCGTAGGGCGCCCTCGGTAAATTCAAGCTCTACGCCTTCCATCTCAAAGAGCTTTTTGTATTGCTTCACCAGGGCATTTTTGGGCTCCACAAGAATTCTTACCAGGTCCTCCTCCGTCAGCTCATCAAGGACTGCGATTACGGGGAACCTGCCTATAAACTCGGGGATCATGCCAAAGTGTATTAGGTCGTCGGGCTCCACGTAAGTGAGCACATTGCCCTCGACGTTGTATTTGCCTATGGCAGACTCAAAGCCCACCACCGACTTTCCGAGCCTTCTCTTTATTATGTCCTCAAGGCCCACAAAGGCGCCACCGCAGATGAAAAGAATATCGGTGGTATCCACTTGTATGAACTCTTGATGAGGGTGCTTTCTGCCACCCTGTGGGGGCACGTTTGCCACTGTTCCTTCCACGATCTTTAAGAGGGCTTGCTGGACACCTTCGCCGGACACATCCCGGGTTATGGAAGGGTTTATGCCCGACTTTTTGGCAATTTTGTCTATCTCGTCAATGTAGACTATACCCTTTTGGGCGAGCTCTACATTATACCCACAGTTTTGCAGGAGCCTTGTTAGCACATTCTCCACATCTTCTCCCACATATCCAGCCTCCGTTAAGCTGGTGGCATCCGCTATGGCAAAGGGCACGTTGAGTATTTTTGCCAAAGTTCTGGCAAGCAAAGTTTTTCCTGAACCCGTAGGTCCTATCATAAGAATGTTGCTCTTTTCTATCTCCACATCATCCAGCTTCATGCCCAGCTCCTTCATTCTGACCCGCTTGTAATGGTTATAAACCGCCACCGATAGAATTTTTTTGGCTCTTTCCTGTCCTATTACATATTGGTCTAAGATGGCTTTTATTTCATCAGGCTTTGGTAGTTCTTGAACCTGATGCTGTGCCAGTTGGCTCTTTTGCTCTCTTATTATAGCCTCGCAGGCGGACACACACCTATCGCATATGTATGTGTCGTTGGGACCAGCAATGAGGACCAAAACCTCCTCTTGACTCCTACCACAAAAGGAACATCTATGCCCTGCTGTCTTTCTATTCATTCTTTTCAAATTTAATTCCTCTATGCCCTTTTGGTTATCACCTTATCCACTATGCCATACTCCATAGCTTCGTAGGCAGACATAAAGTAGTCCCTTTCCACATCCCTCTCAATCTTCTCTAAGGGTTGCCCTGTGTGGAAGGCGAGTATTTCGTTCAGCATATTCTTTATCCTCTTTATCTCCTCTGCGTGGATTATTATGTCCGTAGCTTGACCGGTTATACCGCCCAAGGGTTGGTGGATCATAATGCGAGAGTGGGGAAGGGCATATCTCTTACCTTTAGCACCCGCCGCAAGTAAAACTGCGCCCATAGAGGCCGCCTGTCCTATACAAATGGTAACCACATCGGGCTTTATATACTGCATCGTGTCGTAGATTGCCATACCGGCGGTAACGGAACCACCAGGAGAGTTAATGTACATGTATATGTCCTTATCGGGGTCCTGAGCTTCCAAAAAGAGAAGCTGAGCAACGATCAGATTTGCCACATGATCGTCTATGGGATAGCCAAGCAAAACGATCCTGTCCTGCAGTAGCCTTGAGTATATGTCGTAAGCCCTTTCGCCCCTTGGGGTCTGTTCTATAACTATGGGCACAAGCTGGTCAATCATTTTTTTCCTCCTTCTTTTCTTCAACTTCAATCACTTGAATTTTACTCATTATATCTTCTAAGGCCTTTCTCCTCAGAACATCGCCCTTTATTACTTCTTCCAAGTTCCTTGATTGCACATCAGCCTTTATTTGCTCTGGGCTAACGCCATAAGCTTGTGCAAGCTTGGTGTACTCCTCTTCAAGGTCCTTTTCCTCTGCCTGCAGGTTCTTTATTTGGGCGTATTTATCAAGGATGTATCTTAGCTTTATGTTTGCGATTGCCTGTGGTAAAAGCTCCTGTGCCAACCCTTGAATATTTATGTATCGTGTGTCTATACCTAAAGAAGAGAGCTCCCTCAGCCTCCTTTCCACCAGAAAGCCCAGCTCTCTCCTAAGTAAGGTTTGAGGAATTTCAAACTCATGAAGTTCAATGAGTTTTTTGCTACCTCTTCCTCTATGAGGAACTTCTTGTAGTTTTCAAGGTTTTCCTTGACCATCTGTCTGATCTTTTCCTCCGCAGAAGACCAGGTGTCTCCGAGCCCNAGCTCCTTGGCAAAGTCGTCGTTCACCTCAGGCAGGACCTTCTCCTTTACCGCCCTTATAGAAATTTTCACCTTTGCCTTTCCTACCACCTTGCCCTCTNCATCAAAAAGGTCCACGCTCTCTATCTCTACCTCTTCCCCTTCCTTTTTACCCAGCAGTGCTTTGTCTATTTCTTCCCTCAAGAACCTCTGCCCTACTATTACGGTGGTCTCCCCTTCTGATGTTTCTCCGCTCTCTATGTCCTCCACCCTGTAATCTATTACCACCAAGTCCCCTTCCTTTATTTCTCTATCCACGGGTTCCCAAATAGCGTGTTGCTCTCTCAGTCTGTTTATCTCCTCTTGGACCATTTCTTCCTTGAACTCAACCTTTGGAATTTCCACCCGAAGATTTTCTATCTCTTGGAGCTTTAGTTCAAAGCTTGGAGGCACTTCAAAGACCACACGGTAGGCTACCTTTTCTTCACTTTCTTCAAGCTGGACCTCTTCAAGGTATATGTCCGCGGCGGGCTTTAGACCGCTCTCCTCTATGGCTTTTGATAAAGTGGCGTCCGCAACCCTTTTACCAACTTCCTCCCTTATGTAGTCCTTGTACCTCGCCTTTATGAGCCAGAGAGGAGCCTTTCCCTTTCTGAAGCCCTCAATCTCTGCGTTTTGCGCCAACTCTTGGTATATGTTCTCCAAGTTTTTCTTTACGATATCTCCTTGGACTTCCACCAATAGACTTTTAAACAACCCTTCTCTGTCCTCAAGGCTGACCTTCATAGAAACCTCCTTAGATTTTATGCGGGTGGAGGGAGTTGAACCCTCACGGGCATAAGCCCACGGGATCCTAAGTCCCGCGCGTCTGCCAATTCCGCCACACCCGCTTAGGATTTAAAATTATAACATGCTCTTGTTTCTCATATTATTAGCCTTTTTTGGCTTTTCAAGTGCCTCTGTGGTGGCAAGAGTGGGTTCAGAAGTCATAAGGAAGGACGAACTTTATGAATACTTTAACTCCTACTGGAGGGAAATACTGCATCTACCAATAGCAAGGGCAACAAAGGAGGACGTGCAAAACTTTCTGGTGGAGCTCGTCAGGTCCAAGGTGATAAGGCAAGAAGCCAAAAAGATGGGTATAAGCTTAAGAGATGAGGAGGTGGAGGATTACATACAAAAGAACATAGGCTCAAAGCACCTAAGCCCGATAGCCCTTTATTTCATAAAGACGGAGCTTTTGGTGGATAAGATCGCAGAAAGACTCTATAAAGGTTCCGAGATCACCGAAAATCAAGTGGTAGCCTACTATTATTTGAACCTCAGGGACTTTAAGATGCCCGCCCAGGTAAGGTTGGAACGCTTTGTGGCAGATAGCTTGGAAAGTGCCAACGAACTTTACTACAGGCTATCAAAGGGAATAGAGTTTTGGGAGGACATAAAGGGAGTTAAAAAGGGAGAAGCCATGTGGTATTCTATGCAAGCATTGCCGGATGTGTTAAAGGCACAGCTGAGCCCTTACGAGGTGGGAAGGGTTTCAAAGCCCATATACACGGAGGCGGGCTATGTGGTCTTTAGGGTGGTGGGAAGGAGGAACGAGGGTATCCTCCCGTTAGAGGAAGCTAAACCCATGGTTAGGGCTAAACTTATAAGGGAAAAAAGGCAGGAGGTTTTAAAGGAATGGTTGGAGAAAACCTTAAAAAACTATCGGGTGGAATTCTACTTTTCACAGCTTTAGTAGTTCTTTCCTTTGCCCAAGGGCTGGTGGATAGGGTGGTGGCGTCTGTGAACGGAGACCCTATCCTTGAGAGCGATGTGAAACTGGGTATGCTCTTTTATAACACCACCAACAAAAGGGAGGTGATCTCAAAGCTTGTGGATGTATGGCTCATCAATCAGTTCCTTCAGGGAAAAGGCATTGGCGTGCAGGAGGAGCTTTTGGACCAAGCCCTGGTAAAAATAGCACAGGCTAACAACATGAGCCTTGAAAAACTACAAAATGAACTCCAAAAGGAGGGGCTTACACTAAGGGACCTTAAGGAGTTTTTAAGAAAAGAGCTCTTGTTCAGTCAAGGCATATACGCGGTGCTTTTGAGGGAGGTGAATGTGTCTTCCTTGGACTTGGAGTTGGAGAAGCTCCAAAGGGGAGAGGTGGAGGTAAAAAGGTTGGTGGAGGTGTTAGTGGTAGATAAAAAGGACGGGGAAAGGCTGATGAAAGCCCTTGAGAAAACCAAGGACCTGGGGGAGCTTGCCAAAGCCCTTGGGCTGAAGGTGGAGACCCTTTTAGTAAAGAAAGGAGAGTTGGTGGAGAGTCTTGATAAGGAAGTTTGGAACGCCAAGGTGGGAGATATAGTCTTTGGAGAGGACAAAGAACACATATACGTAGCCAAGGTGCTGGGGGTTAAAGAAGAGTATAAAGGAAAGTCTTTGGAAGAGCTAAAAGAGGAGCTACTTCAGAAAAAGCTTGAAGAGAGGAAGAGGGAGCTTTTGCAGAACCTGAGGAAGAAAAGCTTTATAAAAATAATCGGATGAACTGGGAGCTTGTTGCCACGGGTTTTTACTTAGGAAGGTTTAGGTATGCGCCGGGGACGGTGGGAACCCTTTTGGGGGTGCCCTTGGCTTACCTTTTTGGTTTTAAGTGGTGGCTGGTGCTTTTGGTGGGTTTTTTCCTTTATTTTCTCGGGGTTAAATCGGCGGAATACATGATGGAACTTACAAGGGAGGAGGACCCAGAGAGCGTGGTAATAGACGAAATAGTGGGATACTTTTCTGCCTTTCTGTTTCTTGAGCCCACTTTAAAAGCGCTACTTTTAGCCTTTGTTCTCTTTAGGCTTTTGGACATTCTCAAGCCTTTCCCAATAAATCTTTTTGAGAGGATGCCCAGAGGGCATGGTGTTATGGCGGACGATGTGGTCGCAGGGCTTTTAACAGGGTTTATACTTTATCTGATAATTTAAGGAGGTGGAAAAATGTGGAGAGTTTTATATACAGGACAAAGGCCACAGCACGAAAACATTGCCCTTGACCAAATAATGCTTGAGCTCAGGGCTCAGGATAAAATTCCCAACACCATAAGATTTTTGCAGTTCAAGCCCGAATGCGTGCTCATAGGCTACCATCAATCGGTGGAACAGGAGGTACGCCTTGAATACGTCCAAAGGGAAGGTATAGAGGTAGGAAGGCGGATCACTGGCGGTGGTGCCATATACTTTGACGAGACCCAAATAGGCTGGGAAATAATCGCAGACAAAAACAGTTTTGGAGAAAACATAAGCTTTGAAGAGCTAACCGCAAAAGTATGCAACGCGGTAGCGAAGGGACTTCAGAAACTTGGCATTCCTGCCCAGTTTAGACCAAGGAACGACATAGAGGTAGAAGGAAGGAAAATATCCGGCACAGGTGGTGTTTTTGAAGGAAAAGCCTTTCTTTATCAGGGTACTATTCTCATGGACTTTAACGTGGAACGCATGCTAAAGTCTTTGCAAATTCCTGTAGAAAAGCTAACCTCAAAGGGTATAAAGTCTGCAGAGGACCGGGTAGAGTGGGTCAAAAGATACTTGGGAAGGATGCCAGAAAAGGAGGAGGTCTTCTCTGCCATACTGGAGGGGCTCTCAGAAGAGCTTGGCATACAGTACCAATGGGGAGAACTCACAGAAGAAGAAAAAAGACTTTTGGAGGAGAGAAAGGAATACTACAGGAGCCCCGAATGGGTCTATGAAGTAAAGAGGTCCTCCTCGGAGCCGGAGCTTTTGTTTGGAATATACCGGTGTTTGGGTGGCACCTTTAGGGTCTCCGCCAAGGTGGACCCAGACAGAAAACTCTTGGAGCAGGTGATCATAAACGGCGACTTTTTTGTGGAGCCCAAAAGGCTCATATACGACCTTGAGGCATACCTAAAACATACACCCTTGCAGGACGTGGAAAGGAGAATAAGGGAGTTTTTCAAGGATAGACAATGGGAAGGTTTAAACCTGACGGTAGATGATATAGTCTCCGCGGTGATGTTCCCACTTACAAAGATGGAGGGACTTGACTTAGGTATGGAAAAAAAAACTCTTAATGACATCATCGGTAGCATAGGGGGAGGGTTAATTGAGAACCTAAAAAAAGCAAAGGTTATGCTTTTGCCTTATTGTGCCAAGCCTCGTTGGTGCGATTACAGACATTTGGACGATTGCGGAGAGTGTGGAGGTTGCACAGTGGGAGATGCCTACAGACTTGCCTACCAAAAGGGCATGATTCCTATAACCATCACCTCCTTTGAGCTTCTGAGGGACACCCTCAAGTGGTGTGCGGAAAATGGCTACACCTATGTAGGACACTGCTGTTATGAGTTCTACGAAAAAAGGTATGAAATTTTTCAAAAGGCAAGCAAAGAGGGGGCAAAGGGTGTGCTCTTTAACATCGTGGGAACCACCTGCTACAGCTTGGGAGTGGAAGAGGAAGAAAAAGCATACCACGGCGAGTTTACCGTGGAGCTGGACCTTATAAAGGATGCCTTAGTCAAATCCCTAAGCGTAAAGGAAGATCAAAAAATTTCAGAAAGGGTTCAAAGGAGACACTTTGATTTCTCTCCCTTCTTTAAGGACTTTGTGCCTTCTTATTACAAAAAGCCAAAGGCGGTGCCAACGCCGGAAGAAGACAGAACAAGAACAGCCCTCCAAAAAGAAGTATTTTTGGGAGATGCAACAATAGATGGTAAGACTGTTAGCTACGAAACCGCCTTTGAAGTACTCGCAGAATGGCTAAGAAGTGCCAAAAAGCCCACGGTGGTAGTGGGACCACTCTTGCTATGGGATTGGCAAGAGGAGGAGCTAAATCAAAAGGCAAAAGCCCTGAGGGAACTAATAGACAGGATAGGAAAGCTTCAGGTTAAGGTCCTTCCCGACTATCGCCCCAAGCTAAAGAAATACGACCCATCGGTGGAGATGGACCCTCCGAACCCTCATGAAAGCATACTTCACGACCAAAACGACCTAACCATCCTCGTGGGAGTTCATTGCTACAGGACAGACTTTGTGATAAGGCTCCTTAGAAAGCACACTCCCACCAAAGTGGTTGCCCTCTGTGGTCTTTACGGGCATCCAGAAGCCCACCTATCCACAAGCTTTACAGACGCAGAAAAACTGTTTAAATTCTTAAGCCTATGGTAAGGTTAGCCCTTGAGAGGGAGGCGTTGGACATTATTCCTTTCCCCGCCCTTTTGATAGACAAAAACTACCAAGTGGTTTTTATGAATAAAAGGGCAGAGGAACTCTATACCAATGGTGGTCAAACTTGCTACCAGCTCAGCCATTCCTTTTCTGAACCCGAGGCTGTTCTAAAAATCCCTTATCAGGACCGTCCCCCCAGCCTCTAAGGGAACTAACCCGTTAGAACACCTCACCCTATCCCACACCCCTTCCACCAACACTGGCTTCAGAGGGGAAAGGTCTCTTGGCAAAACCTTTCCAAGGATAGGGAAGAGGAGGGCTACCTTCA
>CisS_allDRAFT_1000139_pt1 | contig 14355 bp, 16 predicted proteins | sample CisSprmetagenome_FD_10649 | JGI IMG/M metagenome (IMG submission 10649) | reverse complement strand
GGACGCCCGCGAAGAAAAGGGCTGGGATCAAGAAAAAAAGTTGTGTTTTCATGCTAGGAGGTGGCGTTGCCCCAGAACTTGTTGTTGGGGAAGCCCATGTACCAGCCGCTCCACTCCTGCCTCTCGGTGGAGAGCGCCTTCGCCACGGTCGAGTACCACAGATCCGCCCTCCCTGTCTGCGTCAACACGACCACCTGCTGCAGTAGGTTCTGCCATACGTCGGAGAACAAGCCGCCGTGGGTCAACGAGAAGACGTAGAACCTCGCGTCGCGGTACTGCTGGGCCTCCCACTGCTGCACAGTGGTCGGGTAGATAGATGCGCTGATGTTCTTGTAGGTGGCTATGGAGCCCTTTATTGGGTTGAATATGGCCTGTCCTCTAGGCCCGGCGAAGAACGTGGCGAACTCTATGCCGTACTGAGCCTCGGGCCCTACGGGCACGGCCACCGAGTCTATGACGAGGCTGTAGACGCCCTGCGTGCCGGGGAACGGGGCGAACACTATGTCGCAGTTGGGCGTTATGTTGTCGACCGGACACATGGTGACGTTAGGATACACGTTGTGTATCAAGCCGACCGCCCAGTCGCCGTCGACATGGGCGATGGCCTTGCCCTGCACCACGTCGGCGACGGCGCCCGTCCAGTCGACGCCGGCCCAGTCAGGCGAGAGGTACTTGGTCAGGTTGAGGTAGAGCTGGGTGGCTTGGACTATGGAGGGGTCGTTCGGCGGCAGCGTGCCGTATAGGAATTGCATGAACTTGTAGGGGCCTGCCACGGCGAGGAATACGTTCTCCCATGTCTGCAACAGAGTGAACTGGTCGGCGCCGCCCAAGACTAGGCAAGGTATGCCGGCGGCGGCCGCCTTCTGACACACCGCTATGAGGTCCTGGACCGTCGTAGGCACGGATGCGCCGATTTTGTCGAGTAGATGTTTGTTGTACATTATCAAGTTGGCCCTATGTACATCCACGGGAAGGGAGTACATGGCCCCGTTGAGGGAGCAGGACCAGGCACGCCGGGGCCCTGCTGTATCAGCCCTATCTGTTGGGCGTAGGAGGTCATGTTGACGAAGCTATTGGCGCCGTTGGGGGCGGCGTATATGTAGCTTATCATCTCGGGGCCGCAGTGCACTTGGAAAGCGGCCGGCGGCTTGCCCGCCTGTATCAACGTGAGTATCGCTATCTTAGCGTTGACGCCGGCCCCGCCCGGCACAGCAGTCTTCTCGACGTTTATGCCGTAGAGTTTGGTGAAGTTGCCTATGACCGCGTCTATGGCGAACCTCTCCAAGCCAGCCCACCAGGTATAGAAAGTTATCGTAGCAGGGGCGGTAGTCGTAGCGGTGGTGGCAGTCGCCGGCTGGGTAACTGTGACCGTCACCGTCGTGGGTTGGCCGCTTACGGTCACCACCGAGGTCGTGATGAGGGATGTGGTCACCGTGGTCGCCGGCGGGGCGGGGGCTGGTGGCCTCGCCAGGAGGGCGGCGATTATGGCCACAATTATTACTACCACCACAATGCCTACAACTAGACCTGTGCGCATAGGGTTTATAACCAAAATGACTTATTAAGATTGTTGTCGACGCTAGCCTAGTTTAGACCCCATAGGATCGTTCTGTATACAGACGGAAGTTGGGACAACCGGCGAATATAAAAGTGTTTTCAGAGACTAATCGGTTCTTATACATTTTGAAGTGGTGGGAAAAAGACTACTATGTCTGGGTCCTTGTTGGGGGTCTTCATGATGAGGAGTCTATGCCCGCTACGGCCATCAGTATGAGGCTGATGCCCCGGCGCTTTGTACCTCAATATACTTTTCCCATACATGGACTTGAGAAAATTAAATAAAAAATTATAAAGATCTACTTCTCTCGGCGTGTGGCCCAGGGGCGGCACGAGGCGGTGCGGCGAGGAGGGCTCTCGCGGCGGCTGTCCCCGATCAAGAAGTATCTCTCCGGCAGGAGGCGAGCGCCTTCCTGAGCCTCTCGGCGGTGTCCTCCGGCGTGGTGTCCAGAGTGTATATCCCCGCCCCCGTCTCGGCGCTGGCGGCATATTTCAGCCTCCCGTCCGGTCTATACATGCCGTAGATCTCGAAGTGCAGGTGGTAGTACCGATGGTCGCCCCTCAGGGGGGCTTGGTGCAGGACCATCATGTAGGGCATCGGCCTCCCCACCGCCCTCTTCAAGGCGCAGAGGACCGCCTTGAGGACGCGGGCGAGCTCCGCGAGCTCCTCGTCGTCCAACTGGGTCAAGAGCTGGACGTGGCGTAGGGGATAGACGTGGACTTCATGCGGCCATCTGGCGTAGTACGGCACGAAGGCAGTCCAACGGGTTCCCCTCAGCAAGGCCCTGCCTGAGGGGGACTCCCTGGCCACCACGTCGCAGTGGAGACAACGCCCGCGGCTGCGCCAGTACTCCTCAGCCCTCTCGAGCTCTCTCGCTATGCGCTCCGGCACTACGGGCAGCTCGTATATCTGGCTGTGCGGATGGGTGAGCGACACGCCTATCTCCCTCCCCTTGTTCCTGAAGTAGAGCAGGTACAGGACGCCGGGATCGGACGCGGCCCTGGCGGCCTCGTCCCTCACCATCCGCAGGACCTTCTCTATCTGCTCCACGGGCAGATCGCTGAGGTCGTCCAGGTCGTGGCTCGGCGTCTCGACGACGACCAAGGCCCTGCCGTAGGCCCTCGCCGTCTCGTAGAATCCGTCGGGCCGGGGCGGCGGCGCGTCGGCGGAGACGACGGGATATCTGTTGGGCAGGATCAAGACGTCCCACCCATGGCCTGTCTCGGGCGCGCCTGGGTCGAACGGGCAGAAGGACTCGGGTTGCCAAGGCCGCTCCAGCCTCCTCGGCGCGACCACTATCCAGTCGCCGGTGGTGGGATCCCGCCTTATCTCGCTCATAGATACTCCACGCGGAGGCCGTCGTCGACCTTCAAGACCCAGCTCCGAGCCTCGCCGATTCCCCTCACGGCGTCTGCCGCCGACTCGGGCGCCAGAGCCATGACGATGCCGCCTAGGCCTGCGCCCGACAGCTTGGCGCCGTACGCGCCTCTGGCCAAGGCGCCCTCGACCAATCTGTCCAGCTGAGGAATGCTGACATCGTAAGATCGCGCAGAAGGCCGTGTTGATACGTCATGACGGCCCCCACCCCCCTCGCCCTCCAGTCCTCGCCGTCCAGCGGCGGCAGATACGGCGCCTCGGCCCTCCTGCCCCTCAATATATCCAGGGCGACCATGGTCGATCTGTGCATCCTGATCGTGAAGAGGATGCGGTTGGCGTACACGCGCGGGATCCTCCCGAGATATGGCTCTAGCTCATCTTCGTCCAACTCCTCCCATTTGACTTCCCAATGCCGCTCCGACAGCTTCTCCCTTATGCCGGGCGGCGCCACGGCGAGCAGCGCCCTCAGCCCCTCGTCGAGCTCCCTCTGCCTCTGGGGATGCACCTCGGCCGTCGAGTGGCGCACCCCGCTGTCCAGCGCCACGAAGACGCCCTCGCCTAGCTCAAGCCGCTCCACGTCGTAGGGAGGCCTCGTGTTGATTAGGGAGATCCTTCCGAAGGCGGATCCGTACTGGTCCAGCCTGCCGCACGGTATGCCCATCACCTCCCTCTCCGCGCGATAGGCCGCCTCGGCCACGAAGGCGGGATCCGTGGGCCCTCCCCATAGGGCCGATAGGGCGCCGACGGTCGCCACGAGGAGCGCGGCGCTTGAGGCCATGCCGGAGGCTATGGGGACCTCGCTGACAACCTCCAGCTCGCATCCGCCCACATCGACGCCGGAGCTACGCAGCGAGGCGACAGCGGCCTTCACGTAGTCCGCAAAGCCCCTCCCCGCCGGCGGCTCGCCAGGCCTAAACTCCGCGGGCTCGCCCGTGTTGAGGGACCTGGCTCTACACGTCCCGCGCAGGCGCCGGGCCTTGACGCGCGTCCGTAGGTTGACCGCTACGGACACGACCGGCAGTCCCTTGTAGTCTTGGTGCGTGTTCAGAAAGTCGAGACGGCCCGGCGCGGAGGCCAGTACCTCGTAGCTCACAGCACGGCCCTCTCGTCCTCGCCGAATACCTTGATCTTCTGGGGCCTCACGTACACCGCGGCCTCGGCCCCCTCGGGCGGAGGCCTGCCCACCACCTCGACCCTGGCCTCCAGACCGTCCCACTCGATCAAGGCCGTCGTGACGAAACCCGTCACCTCCACTATCTTCACTCTGCCCTTGGGTATCGCGACGTCGTCTTCGCTCTGCGGGGCCTCGGCCACGTACATGTCGGCGGGTCTAATACCCACGTACACCTTCTTCCCCACGTTCTCGGCCAATGCGGGGGAGCTCGGCAGAGGTATCTTCAACGGGCCGGCGTCGGCCAGATAGCCGCCGGCCTCCTTCACGAGCTTGGCCTCGAAGACGTTCATGGGCGGATCGCCGAGGAAGGTCGCCACGAAGAGGTTTGCGGGCCTGTCCAGAAGGTCCTCAACGTTGCCCACCTGCTGTATCACGCCCCGCCTCAAGACCGCGAGCCTATCGGCGACCGAATAGGCGTCTTGCTGGTCGTGGGTCACCAAGATGGTGGTTATCTTCAACTCCCTCTGCAGCCTCTTCACGAAGGCCCTGGCGCTTATGCGTATTCTGGCGTCCAGGTTCGAGAAGGGCTCGTCCAGGAGCAGGAGACGCGGGCGTTTGACGAGGGCGCGCGCTATGGCCACCCTCTGCTGCTGGCCGCCCGAGAGCTGGCGGGGGTAGCGGTCCAAGAGCTCCCCTATGCCCAATATCTCGGCGACCTCCTTCACCCTGGCCTCTATCTCCCTCTTGGGCATCTTCTTTATCTTTAGGGGAAACGCGATGTTGTCGAAGACCTTCATGTGGGGGTAGAGGGCCCAGTTCTGGAACACCATGCCGACGTTTCTCTTGGGCGGCTCCACGAATATCTTCCTCTCGGTGTCCACTATCACGTCGTCGTCGAAGAGAATCCTGCCCCTCGTCGGCACCTCCAAGCCGGCGAGCACCCTCAGGAAGGTCGTCTTCCCGTGGCCGGAGGGGCCCAATACGACGAAGAACTCGCCGTCGTTTATCTTGAGGTTGACGTCCTTAAGGGCTACGACGTTCGGCGGAAATATCTTGTCCACGCGCTCCAAGGCGACCACTACCATGGTCTTACGTACTATTCGGATTTTAAATTTAGGTGTTGATCGATTCAAGGTGGAGCGAGCCGCCCAGCCGCCTGAGGGCCTCCTCCACCGCCCTCTCCAGCTGCGGGTCAACGCCCTCTCTGTAGTGGTGGGGGGCTATCTCCACATATATGTCGGGCTCCACGCCGTATCCCTCTATCCCCGTCCCTACGCCCTCGGCCCAGAATGCGTATTTGGGCTGCGTAATTATGGTGCCGTCGGCCAGCTTATACCTGGTGTCTATCCCCACGGTGCCGCCCCAGGTCCTAGTCCCGACGACGGGCCCCAGCCCCAGCGACTTGAAGTCGTAGGTGAATATATCGCCGTCGGAGCCGGCGTATTCGTTGGCTATGAGGACGAGGGCTCTGGGCATCACCAGCTCGGGATACGGAATGGGCTTGAAATATCTGGTTAGAAACGCCCCGAAGACCCTGGCGGCTAGGCGTTGTATCAGCATGCCCGAAGTATGTCCGCCTCTGTTGAACCTGACGTCCACCACGAACGCCTCTCTGTAGCCCTCCGCTATGAGCGACTTGAAGAACTCCGAATAGCCGTAGGGACCCATGTCGGGTATGTGCACGTAGCCGACCCTCCCGCCCGTCCTCTCGTGGACGTAGCGCCGGTTCCGCTCGACCCAAGCCCTATATATCAAGTGCCTCTCGTCCCTCAGCGTCTTGACCAAGAAGCGCCTGGCCTCCCCGCCTCTACCCGCCTCTATCCACACCAGATCGCCGGCTCTGTTCAGCAAGGCGGCCTCCGGCGGGGTCTCCGGCCCCAGCTCGACGCCCCCTATCGACAGCAGACAGTCGCCCTCATTGACGTCAACTCCGGGCGCCGCCAGCGGGCTGCGCTCGCCCTCGTTGGCCGGATCTCCGACGAATATCCTCTCGACGCGCCAGCACTTGCCGTCCCAGCGGAACTCCGCGCCGAGGCCGCCCACCGGATACGGCTTGTCTACCTCGAAGTCGGGCACTATCTCGTAGGCGTGGCTGTTGCCGAGCTCGCCCTGCATCTCGTTGATCAAGTCGCTCAGCTCGTAGCGGGTGCCGATCCTGTCCAGAAGCCGCTCGTACCTCCCATAGACGGCGTCCCAGTCGACCCCGCTCATGTCGGCCCTCCAGAAGTTCTCCCGCATCAAGAGCCAAGCCTCTCTGAACATCTGCCTCCACTCCTTGGCCGGCTCCACGTAGATCTTGACGCGGCTTAGGTCCAACACGCCGCTCTTCCTGCCCGGATCTCTCGACTGGAGGTCTGGCTTCCTCTCCACGTCGATCAGCCTCAATCTCCCCTCCTCCTTCACCAAGAGGTACCTCCCGTCCTGCGAGGCCCTAACGGCGGAGACGCCGCCCGCGAGCTGGTCCTTGGTCTTGGTCTCGAGGTCGTATATCTCGACGACGCCCCTCCTCTCCTGGGCGGACCAGAGGTAGTACTTCAAGGCGCCCTCCACCTCGTATCTAAGCCACGCCACCTTGCCGCCCCTCAGCCCCACGACGGCGGCGTGGATCCCCTCCTCGACTGGGAACGGCTCGGCCCTGGTCTGTATCCCCTCTACGTCTATATCCTGGACAGGCCCCTCGCGCCTCCTGTACTCGATGAAGGGGGACACGTCGTCCTTGCTCAGCGGGATCAGATAGGGCCGCGAATGCCTGGCGAAGACGTAGTAGAACTGGACGGGGTCCATGGCCGGGTTGAACGCCCTTCTCGACAGGAAGTAGAGATACCTCCCCTCGGGGTCGAAGGCGGGGCTGTAGTCGAAATTCGTCGGAGGTGTTGCGTCGTAGACTCTGCCGGACCTCGCGTCGAGAAGCCTTATGTTCTGGGTGTAGGGGCCCGACGGCCGGGAGTACGCCAGCCAGAGGCCCGAGGGATGCCAGGCGAGCTCGAGTATGAGCCCGTAGTCGCTTCTATCCACAAGGCTCTTGGCGCCCGTCTCCACGTCCACGAGCCAGAGCTCGCCCCTGTGGTTGGACACGGCCAGCCTCGCGCCGCTCAGCGCCAAGGCCTCTATCAAGCCTATGCCGAGCTCGAGCCGCCTCTGCCTAACGCCGTCCCTTCCGTAGATCTCCACCACGCCGTCGTACGTCGCGACGGCCACCCTGTTGCCGTCGGCGGACGCGCGCCTGTACCTAACCGAGCCGCCCCTCTCGCCCAGCTGGACCACGGCCCCCTCCCACGCCGGCATGTAGAAGGCCTGTCCCCTGGAGATCAGGAGGACGGCTTCGCCGGAGTATGTGGAGAAGTCCTCGAGGTACTTGAACGGCTCCACGAACTTGGGCGCCCGCTGCTTCCGCGAGAGGGGGATGTCTATCTCGAGGAGCGCCGTCGAGCCGCTGGCCGGGTCGAACACATATATGTCGCCCCCCGCCTGGAAGACGACCCTGCGCCCGTCCGAGCTTGCGTTCCTCACGTGGAACTCCCTGAAGTCCGTATGCCTCCTGAGGCCTCCGCCCGAGGGTCGACGGAGTAGATGTTGCCGACCCCCTCGTGGTCCGACACGAAGAATATGCGGCCCCCCACCACCATGGGGGAGGTCACGTTGCCGGGGAGATCCACGAGCTTCTCGAACGTCCTCCCGCCGTCCCTGCTTATCCAGAGGACTCCCCTCATCCCCCCTCTATACCTCTTCCAGTAGGGCAGGTCGTAGTTGTTTCTGCCCAAGACGATGAACCCGTCGCCGTAGAGCAGAGCCGTCGCGGGGCCTAGGCCCAGCCTCTCGTACCTACCGTCGAGAGAGACGGCGTATAGCTCCCTCCACTGGGTGAAGGGCATCTTGAAGTCGCTGTACACCAACACCCTCCCGTCCGGCGTCCAACCCGCGACGCGCGTGAAGGGAGAGCCGAAGTAGGTCAGCCTCCTGGGCTCTCCGCCCTCCGCCGGGATCACGTAGGCCTCGGCCAAGGTGCCCTGGTCCGTCTGTTGCAGCCTCGTGAACGCTATGTAGCGGCCGTCGGGGGAGTATCTGGGCCTTAAAACCACGCCGAAGTCCGAGGTCAGCCTCGCCGCGGAGCTGCCCGAGTATCTCCAGAGGTCGTCCTCGGTCACGAACACGACCTCGTCGCCGTATATGTCGGGATGCGTGTAGTAGCCCCTCACGGAGCTGAGCAAGGGCCGGTTTTTTATGTTATGACGGGCGGCCGCGAGGTCGGGCCGGCCTCTGGGCTCAGCCCGAGGGCCCTCGATAGAGGGGCGGCGTCTGCGCGGCCTCGGGGAGGGCCCAGCTCGGCGGCGCGGCCGCCCCGCGCCGAATCGCGGCGGCCGCGGATGGGAGGGGGCTAGGCCGTATCTGGAGCCGGCTGGGGGCCGGAGTCCAGCAGTTGGGCTACGCCGTAGTCGTCCACGATGACTACTCTGTGCCTGAGGGCCTCGCGCCACCAGGGCTTGCGCAGCGCCTTGGCGGCCTCCTCGGGCGTCCAGCATATCGGCTCGAGCCTCGGCGGCGCGTCGTCGAGCTCCACGCACCTAGTCACGAAGTCCCTTCCCCTGAAGTGCTCCGAGATCATCACGACGTCCACGTCGCTCCATAGGTTGAAGTCGCCCCGCGCGTAGGACCCGTAGAGTATCGCCGTCAGTCTGCCCAGCCTCTCCCTCAACCTGAGGGCGTATGCGCGGACCTCGTCGACGACGCGCTCCCTCTCTGCCAGACGCGCCTTGATGACCTCGTCTAGCGGCATGGCGAACATCCCTTTATCCACGCCAGGATCAGTCCGGCGCAGTCCGAGGCCTCAGCCGCCTCCTCCCTCGTGTACCTCTCGAAGGGGGCCCCCTCGACCAAGGCGTCGGGGTACCGAGGCGTCGTGTACATCTTATCGAGGTAGCCGACGCAGAACCTCAGCCTGTCACCTGCGCCGCCGCAGTGGCTTCCGAGCTCGCCGAACAGAGCGACCAAGTTGCGGCCGAAGGCGGGCTTGCCCATGGCCCTCAGCAACGCCTTAAGGGAAAACTCGGCCGTCTGCTGGGCCTTGAAGCACGCCCATGAGTAGTTGCCGGAGCTCATGTCAGCATCTATGGACCTAAGGGTGTACTCAGCCTGCCTGATCCATCTATAGTACTCGTCGCAGTCCAGCGGCTGCACTGAGGACATGGCGCAGCTCCCTATAAAGATTTCCCGCGGAGCGACCGAGGGGCGGTTGGGCCTACGTCCAGACCGACGGGCGCCCCATCGGCGGATTGAGTCGCCGGTCGGCGGAGCGCGCTTTCTTTTTATAGGGGAGTTTTTATCGTGGTTCGGGTCAGGCTGCATCTGCTCATAAGGGGGAAGGTGCAGGGGGTCTTCTTCAGGCAGTCCATGAGAGACGTGGCGAAGCACTACGGGGTCCGCGGCTGGGTCAGGAATCTCCCCGACGGCAGGACGGTCGAGGCCGTGCTTGAAGGCGACGAGGAGGCCGTGAACAAGGTGGTTGAGTGGGCCCACTACGGCCCGCCGGGCGCCCGCGTGGAGAGCATCGACGTGACGCGCGAGGAATACCGCGGCGAGTTCGACGACTTCAAGATACTGCCGACGCCCAAAAATATTTAGGGCATATACGACACATGGAGGATTTCTACTTCGAACGTTTCGACGAGAGGGGGGCCGCGTTCTACGAACTCCTGGTGAAGCTGCACGTATTCGACTGGGCCTATTCGGCGACGGCGAAGCTGGTGGAGGCCGCCGTAGATAGGGGGTCCCGCCTCCTCGAGGTGGGTCCCGGCGTAGGGAAGCTGGCCGGCTTGTTGGAGCGGAGAGGCTACAGGGTGGTCGGCGTAGACGTCTCGCCGGCTATGTTGCGCAGAGCGCGTAGGAGGACGTCGGCGGATCTAGTGGCCGGCGCCAGCTGGGCGCTGCCGGTGCGGCCCGGCGCGTTTGACGGGGCGGTGGCCCTCTTCACGCTCCACCACTGGGGCCCCCACAGGGAGTCGGCCGAGGGGGTTGCGAGGGCCTTAAGCCCCGGCGGGCGGTTCGTGGCGGTCGAGGTGGACAAGGACCGCCTTCCGCTGGTGGGCGACCACAGCTGCTCGGAGAGATGTCTGAGGGACGTCCTGGGCGCTCTGTTCGACGTAAAGATAATACGTAGGTATCCCCTCATAGCGGCCGTCGCGGAACGGAAAAATAGGTGACGTTGTCGCTTCATGGACCTAGATAGGGATATAGAGCGTTGGGTCAAGAGGCTGGGCCTCAACGTGGTGGTTCCGCCGAACGCCCCGGAGCCCTTCCACATATCCACGGCGCCTCCGACGGGCATGCCGGTCCTCGACGTTGTGAGGCCCAAGGACGCCGAGTTCTACGTAATAGCCATGGGCGTAGCCGTCCATCCGGACCACAGATCCGCGTTGGCGTCCATGAAGGAGCAGGACAGGAGGAGATTCCTCCTGGAGCTCAAGAGGGCCGTAGCCTCCATGGGGGTTGACTTCGCCTTCCTTCCGCCTGACGCCGAGATCCCCGACGCCGTCCAGGTCTCGCGGCCCGTCCTCGCGGAGGGGCTCGACGCGCAGAGATTCGTCGACGAGTACTACAGGGTCAGGAACGCCGGCCTCCTCGTCATAATCTCCTTCGCCGAGACGTTCAGAAGAGCCGCCGGCCAGACGTCCCTCTACGCATGAAGGCGCTCCTTCTCAGAGGCCCGCGCGAGGTCGAGGTGGCGGATCTGCCGGAGCCGGAGCCGCCGGCCGGCTGGAGCCTCGTGAGGACAGAGCTGGCCGGCATATGCGGCACGGACAAGGCCTTCTATCGGGGGACCTACCCCCTCTTCAAGAGGCCGTTGGTGCCCGGCCACGAGGTGGTGGGCGTCGTAGAGGAGGGGCCCCTAAGGGGGCGAGGGTTGTGTCGGAGATAAACTTCGCCGACCTGACCTGCGACTACTGCAGATCCGGCCTCTACACGCACTGCCCCTACAAGAAGACGCTGGGCATAGACTTCGACGGGGGGATGGCCGAGTACTTCACTGCGCCCAACTACGCGCTCCATCCGTTCGACGGGCCGCCCGAGCTGGGCGTCTTCGTGGAGCCGTTGGCGGCTGTGCTGAACGCGTTCGCCATACGCCCTCTGAGGCCCGGCGAAAGGGTCGCCGTGATAGGCGTCGGCAACATGGCCCTCCTCGCGGTCCAGGTGTTGAGGCTTCTCGGCGCCTCGGAGGTGGCCGTGGTCGCGAGGCGGGAGAGCAGAAGGCTTAAAGCCCTCGAGAGGCTCGCCGACGCGACGTACATAGGCGAGGCGCCCGCATCCCGCTTCGACCTGGTCTTCGAGGCGTCCGGCGACCCCAGGGCCCTCGACGTTGCGGTGTCCGCCGCGAGGCCCCGCGGAGCGGTGCATCTGAAGTCCACGCCTGGCTCGCCTGCCGCCTTCAACTCCACTCTGGCGGTCGTCAAAGAGGTGGCGATAGTGGGCAGCCGCTGCGGCACCTTCAGGGAGTTCAGGGAGGCGATGGCCCTCCTCCTCTCGGGCAAAGTCAAGCCGGCGCTGGACGCCGTATATCCCCTGGAGGAGGGGCGGAGGGCCTTCGAGGAGTCGCAGGGCGACGTCTTCAAGATCGCCGTGAGGCCTTGAGGCGAAACCTAGATAAATCCGGACCCAGATCGCAGAATGCGCCCCTGGCTTCCGCTCCTGTTGCTGTCGGCGTTGGCGCTTGCGGCCTCCGTACAGATCCAGGTGGTTGACGGCTCCACGGGCCGCCTGTTGAACGGCTCCATGGTGATGGTCTGGCAAGGCGGCGAGCTGGTCTACGTAGGCTACGGAAGCCCCACCCTGGATCTAGCCCCCGGCACCTACCTGGTGGAGATATACGCCTTCAACGCCTGGTTTAACCAGACCATATCGGTGCCCGGCGCGAACCCCATACGGATAGTGATCCCCACGGCGCTCCTCTACGCGAGGGCTTGGGACATGGCGGCTGGGAAATACGCCGACAGCTGGACCGTGGAGATCCTGGGCCCCGACAACGCGACGCTGGCCGCAGGCCGCGGCGTCGCCGAGGCCGAGGTCGTGGCGACCGGAGCTCAGTACAGAGCGGCCGCCGTCACGCCCTACGGAGTCCTCTACGGCGATTGGACGACGCCGCAGCCGGGACAGAACTTGACGCTGGTGGTGCAGGTGCCCACGGCCTTCCTGCAGCTGGAGGCCTACGACGTAGCCCTGGGGAAGCCGGCCAACTTCACCGTACGGATCAGCGGAAACGGCGTGGAGGCCTACGGCGTCGGCGCCGTCCGGCGGGAGCTCCTGGCGGGCCGATACGACGTCTCGGTGGTCGCGAATCTGAGCGGAGGCGTCTTCAGCTACGACACGACCGTGTCGCTGGAGCCCGGCGAGAACCGCTCTGAAGTCCTGCGGGTGCCCACGGCGGTCCTCTACCTGTACGCGCAGACGCCGACGGGCTCGCCGATCCCGAACGCCACGATACTTCTCTACGGAGGCGGGCGGTTGCTGGTCAACGCCACCGGCCCCTCGGTCGCGGCCGAGGTGTTGGGCGGGCAGACGTACACCGCCGTCGCCCGCTACCGCAACATGACCGCGACGGCCGACGTGGCCGTCGAGCCCGGCGCCAGATTGCCCGTATATCTCAACCTATCCGCCGCGGTCGGGACTACGATCAGAGTGACGCCGCAGCCCGCCACGTCGACGTCCGCATCCAGCGCGGCGACAAGCACGGCGAGCGCGACAGCAGGGCCGCGGACGGCGGCCGCAAAGGCTACCACAGCGGCGCCCGCCGCAACGACCACCGCCGCGGCGCCTCGGCCCCCTCCCGCCGCGTCGTCGCTCTGGGCCTTGTTCATGACGGCCGCGGGGGCCTTGGCGCTGGCTCTGGCGTTGGCTCTGCTCGCCTTGGTCGCGATGGCGGGGAGGAGGTTAAAGGCTTCCGAAGATCTTGGTCCTCCAGAGGTCGTAGAGGCCGCGTAGATGCACTAGAGGCACGCCTTTGGTCATCCTGTAGGTTAGATACTGCTTGAACTTATCGGGGTCCTTCATGTAGGTCCATTCGTCTATCTCCACCTCGGCCGCGCCCTCCTTTATGTCGCTCACTATGGCCTGGGCCAGCACCGATGCCTGCCATATGGCGCCCCAGCCCAGGGGCGGGAGCCCCAGCTTCATGAGGGAGGTGTCGCCTATGAGGTAGGTGCGGTCGTACTGTGTCTCGAACAGCGGGCCGACCTTGAGGCCTTTCGTCAGCGGATGGGGGTTGAGCTCGGGCACCACCACGTGTATCTCCGCCTTGTCTTCGGTGGGCGGCGGCTCCTCGCTCAATGATATGCCCAGTTTAGCCATCTGGGCGCTGAAGGCCTCGAACAGCCACTTGTAGTCGGGGTGGACGTAGACCAGATGTATCGACACCTCCTTCTGGGGCCAGAGGGATTTCACGGCCATCGCGATCTCGCCGAACCCCATGACCGGGTAGAGCTCGTCGATTATGAACCTCACGGCGGGCGCCGTCTCGGCGGCTCTGTAGAAGGCCTCGGCGCCCTCCACCGAGTAGAAATCGTCGCCTATCTTGAACGCGCCGACAGCCAGCACGTTGTAGTCGCCTCTGATCACCTCGCCGCTGGCCAGCTTCAGCCCGCTTTCCCTGACGTCGACGACCTCGTCCCTCACGTGCTCCACGCGCTTTAAGGAGTCCAGCGACATGCGTAGATCGTCGAACTTGACCAAGCCCGCGAAGGCCATGGGTATGCCCATCACGAACTCGTGATAGGGCTTGGGGTCGACGAGATAGACCTTGACGTCGTCTAGAGCCGTCACTATCTTGTGGGCGAGGTACACGCCCGAGATACCCCCGCCGGCGATGACGACGCTCTTCATGGACACGCTTTACGTTCTGTACATATTAAATTTGCGAAGCGCCAAGGGAACATATCCCGCATATAAATCTTACGTAGAGCCGTCGACGAGTCGTGCGGACGCTCCACCGGCTTGACGGCCGGAGCGCCCTTTGAGGACCACGGATGACGATCACGGACGGGCGGGCTCTCTGGCCTTAAATTAATTCGGCCTAATGCTTAAACGGAGCTGCTCAGATCCGGAGGACCCCGCGCCGCGGGGCGTATTAACCTTTATGTTTTTCCAACAGGAGCTCCAGGGCGCGCCGAATCGCCGCGCTTCTGCNATCGTATAAACCGATTTCGACAAGCGCGCCGAGTCCCTCCAGGAGGGCCCTAGGCAATCTGAACGACACCAACGCGGTTCCGCGGTCCTCCGCCATGCGCCGCCATGAGAAATCCCGGTTAAATTTCTTGCGTAG
>CisS_allDRAFT_1000130_pt1 | contig 14790 bp, 13 predicted proteins | sample CisSprmetagenome_FD_10649 | JGI IMG/M metagenome (IMG submission 10649) | reverse complement strand
ATGGAGGCTGCGTATAGCAGGTACCCTAAGGCAGCCTACTACGTAATTGGCCTTCCCTACAATGAGGCGTACCTTAGGCAGGTTAGGGAGAGGGCCAGACACGTTGAGCTGGTGCTTGATGCAAGCGAGGGTGTTAAGTGGGATTACCTATGTAGGGCTAAGGTACTACTGCATGCAGCCGTCAACGAACACTTCGGGCTTGTGGTGGCTGAGGCTCAGGCGGCTGGGGCAGTACCCGTGGTTCATAGGTCTGGTGGGGCATGGAGTGACATAGTTGAGTACGGCAGGTACGGCTTCGGTTACCTCAACCATGCCGAGGCTGTCGACGCCATGGTTAAGCTACTGACCAACGATGACTTATACCGCAGATACAGCATTAGGGCCAGGAGGCATTCGCTGCAGTTCACTTACAATGCATTTAAGATGAGGCTCATTAGGTATGTTAACGTAGCCCTAGGTCTTAAGCCCACGTGATTATTCACAATGCTGAGGGCAAGTTAACATGCATTGGGAAGTTGAAGTTCAGGTACTTTTGGGTTGCTAAGTAACCCTGCCTCTTCATGTCCATGGGGAATTAATGATTAAAGGGTTTATTGGCGAGACTGCTTATCATTACGTTTGAGGTAGTTCGTGGGAAGGGGTGAGGATGCGGTTAAGGTGCTGCGGCATTGGCTTATTCAGTTAAATTTTTAAAGAGCAAGTCAATGGCTATTATTGATGAGCATAATAAAGAACCCTGGTGAGAGTGCATTGAAGAAGATCCACCTGAACCTAGCTATAATAGGGCATGTTGACCACGGTAAATCCACGTTAACCGGTAGGCTACTTTTAGAGGCTGGGTATGTTGATGAGAAGGCGTTTGCCGAGATTGAGGCTGAGGCTAAGAAGCTGGGTAAGGAGGACTTCAAGTACGCCTGGATCATGGATAGGTTGAAGGAGGAGAGGGAGAGGGGTGTCACTATTGAGGCCATGCATGTGGGTTTCGAAACACCTAAGTACTTCTACACAATAATAGACCTACCTGGACACAGGGACTTCGTCAAGAACATGATTGTCGGTGCCAGTCAGGCTGATGCGGCATTACTGGTGGTTTCAGCCAGGCCAGGTGAGTTTGAGGCTGGGGTAGGTCCACAGGGCCAGACCAGGGAGCACCTGTTCCTGGCATGGACCCTCGGTATCAGGAACCTGATAGTTGCGGTTAACAAGATGGATGTTGTAAACTACGACCAGAAGAGGTATGAGCAGATTAAGGGTGAGTTAACCAAGATACTTAAGATACTTAGGTACGATGTAAGCAAGATACCTTTCATACCCGTTAGCGCTATTAGAGGCGATAATATCAAGACTAAGAGTAGTAATACACCTTGGTACAATGGGCCAACGCTGCTCGAGGCCCTTGATGCAATTGAGCCACCGCCCAGGTTGGTGGATAAGCCACTAAGGCTACCTATACAGGACGTGTTCTCAATAACGGGCGCTGGTACCGTGGTTACCGGTAGGGTGGAGTCAGGGGTCCTTAAGGTTGGTGACCCCATAGTCATACTACCACCAGCTAAGGTTGGTGATGTAAGGAGTATAGAGACCCACCACATGAAGCTTGAGCAGGCTAAGGCAGGTGATAACGTTGGTGTTAACATTAGGGGTGTGGAGAAGCAGGACGTGAAGAGGGGTGATGTACTTGGCAACTTGAACAGCCCACCCACGGTGGCTGAGGAGATAGTGGCCAGGATAGCAGTACTGGAGCACCCAACCACCATAGGCGTTGGATATACGCCAGTGATGCACGTCCACACGGCCACTGTACCAGCTCAGATAATCGAGTTAATCTCAAGGCTTGACCCAGCCACTGGACAAACCGTGGAGCAGAAGCCGCAGTTCATAAAGAGGGGTGACGTAGCCATGGTGAGGCTTAAGCCGCTTAAGCCTGTTGTAGTCGAGAAGTTCTCGGACCTACCAGCCTTAGGTAGGTTCTCGCTTAGGGATATGGGTAGGACTATAGCAGCTGGGCAGATAATTGAGGTTAGGCCCGCTAAGGTTGAGATAAAGAGATAATGATCTCTCAAATAAAAATCCCCAACAGTTTTAAATTTCAAACATCATCGATTTTTAAGATATTAAATTCATTATACCTATAGGGATAATTAATAAAAACTCCCCTAACCTTGGATTACCTAGGGTGATTAGTGAGAAGGGGTGCTTCTGAATTTGTGATGAGTTGAACCCGGCATGACCTTGTACCATTGGTCATGAATTTTTAAATTGCTGGAATTTAGGGTGAGTTTAGTTTAATTACCCTATCGTACCTAACCTCCCAGTTAACCTTAGCCATCCTTGATATCTCCTCAAGCCTACTCATCACGTCACCACTCAACTTAACGTCTAAACTGCCCAAGTTATCCTCAAGCTGGGCAACACTAGTAACACCAATTATCGGTATTATCGTTACCCCAAGTTCCTCGGACTTCCTAAGTATCCATGCAAGGGCTAGTTGCGCATCAGTTACCCCAAGCTCCTTGGCTAACTCGTGAAACTCCCTCATGGCCTTCAGGGTTTCCGGTGTTAAATACCTCCAGCGTATCTCATCCACGTAACTTGCCCTCGACATTTCCGGGATGCCGTTAAGGTACTTACCCGTTAACACACCCTGGGCCAGCGGTATGTAGGCCATTATACCTAAGCCGTATTTCTTAGCTAGGGGAATTTTATCCTTCTCAATGTCGCGTTCAATCAGGTTGTAGGGTTCCTGCATGGCTATGAATGGTAGATGGATGCTCCTTGAGTACTCGTAAATGTACTGTATGTCGTCTGGGTGGAAGTAGCTCTCACCCACGTAGTGAACCAGGCCCTGGGTAACCAGGTCCTTTAACGCATCTAGGGTTTCTTCAATTGGTGTTGATGGGTCTGGCCTGTGCATTAAGTATACGTCGACGTAGTCGGTCCCTAGCCTTCTCAATGATTCCCTAATCTGCCACCTAATGTGCTTCCTGGATAACCCCTCGCCATTTGGCCAGGGCGCCATCCTACCCCTGACCTTGGTTGATATTATTACCAAGGACTCCCTGTCATAACCCCTAATAGCCTTACCAAGCACCTCCTCAGCCTTACCGGCATGAATATAGTCAGGGCCCTGCATCGTACCATGGTAGATGTTTGCGGTGTCTATGAAATTCACCCCAAGGTCAATGGCCTTCTTAATTATCCTAATGGACTCCTCCTCATCAACCTTGTACACACCGTAAATGTCCCTCTCCTTTAACGGTGGTAGGTGCCAAAGACCTAGACATAGTTTAGACACCTTAAGTCCACTGTTACCGAACCTAACGTACTCCATGCGTAATCCTCATTTACAGCTTTTTTAATTCTTCCCCCATAGAAAGGAATAATAACACCGCAGTTAAGGCTGGGAATTATGGCTAAGCCAGCGGTTAAGGTTGCCATAATTACTGCGGCTGCGGTGTTGCTAGTTGCCATGTTGGCAATGGCCCAGGGTAACTATGAGAATTACGTCAAGATAATTAGTGTTAATTACACAAACCCGGTTGAGGTTAATCAACCAGCCAACATAACAGTCCTTGTTGAGTACGCACCACCATGCCTAATAACAGCCCCGAACTCATGCATGTCGACTATAATGGTTGCGTTGAATAATGGCACACTTACGCTAGCCAGCCTACCCATAAATACAGCTCCCGGGATACTTAAATTCGTGTTCACGGTAACGCTTGTACATGTTGGTTATAACCTACTTAACGTTGACCTGTATTACTGGCTTAATGGCACTTGGATTCTTGTCGATAGGAGGATGGTGAATATAACTGTTGAACCTAAGTTAACCGTAAGGTCGTACACATACACGGTTAACTCCTCGTCACCACTGGTAACCAGTATTGTCAACACGACAACGTTAACTAGGTTCGTCACCTTAACCTCAACGGCAACAGTAACCAAGACAGTAACCAGGATTGTGAATAGTACAGTCTACTTAACAACATACATAATGTTAACATCAGTAATCACGGTTACAACCAATGTAAGTAACCTCCATTATATACCAGAGAGTTTACTTAACATATCTGTAATTTTATCAGTAATAACACTAATTTTATCGACAGTTGTATTACTAGTACTTATTAGGTATTTAGCGGTAAGAGGCAAAACCTAGCGTTAAACGGTCCTCAGTGGTGTGAATCTTCGCCGTGTAAGGCCCTAAGCCAATTGAAATTTTGTAGTTTAGACTTTGAATCGGGGGTTACATAGCCTTTAATGGTTTAAAACCGAGTCATGAATGCGATGTGGAGACTCAACATACCTGCATTAGGTGGTTTCTGGGAACTATTAGTTAAAGGTTAAAAACTCTTGGGTGTCTACGGTCTCAGTATGTTTAGCCCACAAATGGCTGGATATGACCGGGCCATAACGATATTTAGCCCTGAGGGTGAACTATACCAGGTTAGGTACGCTGGTGAGGCTGTTAAGAGGGGTTGGGCTACCGTTGGGTTGAAATGCTCCGAGGGCGTCGTGTTGGCCGCCGAGAAGAGGAAGCTTGGCCCACTGATAGATTTGAACTCAATAGAGAAGGTTTACATGATAGACACTCACATTGGTGCCGCCTCAGCTGGCTTGCTATCAGATGCTAGGATACTTATTGACTACGCCAGGGAGCAGGCCCAGATATACAGGCTACTCTACGATGAGCAGGCTAATGTTGAGTACATTACGAAGAGGATTAGTGATCTTGAGCAAGCCTACACGCAGCATGGTGGTGTTAGGCCCTTTGGAATAGCGTTGATAATAGGGGGTGTTGATAAGAGTGGGCCAAGGCTTTATCAAACGGACCCAAGTGGAATATACTTCGGCTACTACGCTACGGCATTAGGGAGTGGGTCATCCATCATACTCGAGTACCTTGAGAAGAACTACAAGTACGAGATGGACCTTAACTTATGCATCAAGCTGGCCATTAAGTCCCTCAGCCTTGTGGCCGAGAGCCTAGATACTGATAGATTCGAGATAGGTGTGATTGATGTTAAAACTAGGATGTTCAGGAAACTGAGCGTCGATGAGTTGAGGAAGTACATCGAGGAGGCTAAGAGTGAGGGGCTCCCCCAGAAACCAGGCGCGTAATCATTAAAAATACATAACAAGGCAAATGAGCGATGATCAACAGGGATTATTTTAAAGGGCTTGTTGATAGGGCGATTGAAAAGTTAGGTGAGTTGGATAACCTAGTGAGTGTTAACTCAAACAGGGTTGTGATAATAGGTGACCTACATGGTGACGTTGAGTCACTGGAAAAGATAATCAACGACTACCCGCCAGGTAACTGGCGCTACATAGGTCTAGGCGACTACGTGGATAGGGGTGAGTACCAGGTTGAAACCCTTGAAAAAGTCCTGAAGCTATTTCTTCAGGGGGTTATGATACCACTGAGGGGTAACCACGAGTCATACATAATGAATGAGGTTTACGGATTCATGGATGAGGCACTGCCGCTGCTTGGCCAAAGCCTACTGAGCACCGTAATTCATGACCTATTTCCGTCACTGCCCTACGCCGCCCTGCTTAATGATAAGGTGCTGCTGTTACATGGTGGGTTAGCTAAGGGCCTTGAGAGGGTTGATGATATACGCAAGTTAAGTAGGCATGATGATGAGCCAAGCGACCCAGTGGCATTTCAGATACTTTGGAATGACCCAAGTGATGAGGTAACCGGCTTCGTGGATAGCCCAAGGGGCCCTGGTGCATACCTATTCGGCCCAGACGTAACCATGAGGTTCATCGAGGGTAACGACATTGCCTTGATAATTAGGGGCCATAGTTACATCACTGATGGCTACTGGAGGTTCCATAATGGTAGAGTGCTATCGCTATTCACGTCATCCTCAGGCCCCTACTATGGGGCTAAGCCTAAGGTTGTAGTTTTCTCAGATGGTACATTAAGGATCATTGATGTTAAGTCCAGGAATATGGTTACGGACATTAAGCTCACCCAGTGAGCATTAGAATAGCCTTGAATTCAGCATCCTCCTCACAGTCCTCCAACTCCTCCTAACTATCGGTGGAATACTGCCACTAATAACCCACCTCCTCAACGCCTCAATGGTCCTTGGGTCGCTTGGGTAACCACTACCGAACTCACCGTAGGTTTCCTTAAGCCTACTGATTATTGAATCCCTAATTACCTTAGCCACTATGCTTGCTGCCGACACCACTGGTATTGATTCATCTGCGTGGTTAAGAACCACAACGTCAACATCGTTAACGTTAATCATTCCCCTAAACCTGGCTGGGTCTGGGTCAGGTGAGTCGATGTAGACTCTCTTAACACCCCTACAGTTAATGATTAACTCCCTCATCTTAATTGCCTCAAGTTGGTTAAGTAACCCCCTATTAACGTAGTTGTCTATCTCACCAGGCTCAACAATTACGTATTTAACGCAGGGAGCTCTATTAACTATTAGCTCATAGAGCCTGCTCCTCCCACTTGGGGTTAATTGCTTAGAGTCCCTCACACCCAGTTCCTTAGTCTCCTTATTGCTCCAAGCCACAATGGCTATAACCATGGGTCCTATTACTGGCCCACGCCCAGCCTCGTCAATACCGCCCTCAAGTTCGCTTACTGCTGCCATTAAGCCTAGCCTTAAGCTCGCTTATTATGGTTAATGCCTCGTTGAACCTGCCCTCCTCAGCAAGCTCCTTAAGGTACATTACCAGCGGTAAGGTCACCCTTTTAACAGTGGACTTAACGGCCAGTAACGCGCCATCGCTGTCATCCTTTATTAACCTGGCGTTGATAGCCCTCCTAACCTCAGACTCCCCAACGCTGAAGCTCCAGCTCATTAATTCACTAATCATGTTCTCTATTATCCTCTTGGCCAGTAGCTTCTTAAACTCAGTTAGCCTAATTTCAACGATCTCATTAGCCTCGCGAAGCGCCCTCACCTTTCTCTCAATTACTTCCGACTCAAGGGTCTTCAACTCATCTATAGACACAACCCCTGGGATCTCCGGGTCAACGTTCCTCGGCACACCAAGGTCAATTATGACTGGCACAGCGTTAACTACCTCAAGGTCCCTCCTCTTAAGTAGGGGTTCAATTGCTGATGTTGCAAAGACAACAACGTCGCTGTTCTTAATAATGTTGATTAAGGAGTCTAGGGGTGCGTACCTGAAGCCATACCTAGCCGCCACCAGTTTAGCCTTATCAATAGTCCTATTCACTATTGTCACGTTCCTGAAGCCCTTCTCTGCGAGTCTCCTAGCTATATCTGAGCCCATGGAGCCGGCGCCAACTATAGCCACCGCCGCGTCACGACCCTTAACCCTATGGATGTATTCAGCGGCCAGTGAGCTAATGCTAGCTAAGCCAATGGATATTTCAGGGTATTTACTCCTAACCTCCTTCCCAACCCTTATAGCCCTCTCGATGGTGTACCCTAGTAAACCACCCAATGCTCCCCTCCTCCTGGCATCGTTGAAAGCCTCCTCAACCTGCCCCAGAACCTCAGATTCACCGATGGCTGCTGATTCAAGCCCAACCGCCACTCTGAATATGTGGCGCACTGCATCAATCCCACTCAACCTATCGACATACTTAACCGTACCCTTAGCCCTATAAACCTCCTCAGCGGCATTGTAGTCATCCCCATAGAAGTAAACCTCAACCCTATTACATGTTTGAAGTATGAAGACCTCCTCATAATTCCTCATTAACCTGCCGTATGCCTCATCACTATTCAGGTAGGTTTCGGATAGGGTAATTGTCGTAGCCTTCCTATGCGTCAGCGCTAACGCCTTTATTTTACCTAGATAATCATCAATATCCATGGTTCTTAATCACCTCATTAACGTACTTAACCACCCTATTAATATCGCCACTCCTCGCAATTTCAAGGAAATGCTCATCATCCTTAAGCATGAAGTATATCCTCATCCTCACATGAGGATCATCAACCAATTTCTTTATTAATTGCTTAGCTTCATACCAGGCATTAACTATTGGGTGAAGGTCACTCTTAGATAATGTGACCTGTATGTAATCCCTAACCATTGATGCAGCAACCCCGCTCTTACCCTCTGACGTTACAGCAAACCTTATGCCATTAACCTCACCCTCAAAGGGAACCACAACCTCAGTTTCGTTAGCGTTAGTCGTATCATTAAACAATATGCGCCTCTCGGAGGCTAACAACCTTAACTTATGTTTAAGCTCACTGTTGGTTGGTATAGCGTAGACCAGTAGGTTAATCTTACCCATAACCCTATCGTAGTTAAACGTGTTTGCGTCGGCAACCACCAGGTCAACGTTACCCATTGAACTAGCCCTAATAAGCTCCGTTGATGGTTTAAGAGCTATAACTATAACGTGGGCACCAGCCTCCGAGAACTTGAGAGCCCTCTTAGTGCCAACATACCCACCGCCTATGATTAACACGCTCTTATCACTAAACTCAATGTACAATGGCACCCTTGCCACAGGGAACGTTAACTATGAGATTTAAAAAACCTACCATATTTAAACCTTATTTAATCCTTAACATGAGTAGTGTTAATATAATTAACCCCACCATTAACGCCAGTATCATTAAAGCTTCACGTGTGGTCACCGCCTCCTCTTTTACAGGGCTAAAATAAATTGTGGGAATTGCGCCATGGGCTAGATTATTAATGCTCATTGTGTAGTTTATTTTAGCTATAAACGGTGAACCGGATAACATGGTAATGTTGTAAACCACGTTTAATCCACCGCCAACCCAATCGCCAGCCACAGCGAACACAATGCCATTAATACTCATTGGTATTGGTAGTGATTCACAGTCCTTAACGTTAAATATCGTCACGTACGGCTCCCATACGGCACCATTAATGATGCCTCCCCCCAGTATTGCCGCTGTTGAGTTAACCCAGTAGACGTCGAATATCGCAGTGTTGGGGTTGATGCAACTGGTGTAGTTAACCACGTTGCCGTTAACGTAGTAAAGCAGTATGCTGCCTAACACGTAACCATTTGTAATGCCTGAGAAGTACAGTGATGGTAATGATGACTGAGACTGCCTGATTATCATCACAGGTATTAGTACCTGGTCATTAAACTGGTATAGGCCAAGGGGCAACCCCTTAACCTGGGGCATTGTTATCGTCCTCAAGCCGCTGGGTGAGAGTGAACCTAGGAGTGGCGTTAAGTCACTTGATAGGGCCAGCAGCAGTAGTGTACCGTTGGGTGTTACCGTGGCTGATACTGGTGTTGATGAAGCCCACTCGCCCTTAAACAACCCAGTTAGGTTAATGAATACCCCACTTCTTGGGTTTACCAAAAAGGCTGAGGCATATCCATTAACAACCCCAAACACGTAAATCGTATCGTTAACCACAGCCAATGCGTAGGGTTGAAGGTTAACGGGTAGGTAACGGGTTAGGTTAACTACATCCACCATCCCTGCATTAACTAGCCTAAGGCCAATCAGAAGTGGGCTACTTGGGGTAAACCCAGTTAGGTAAACCCAGTCGCCATATTGGTAGGTGTTTGTTATGAGGACACCACGGCCACCATTAGGCAGTACGCTCACGTTAAACCACCCAGTGCTGTTAACTATGAATACCTGCGAGTACTGGCTAATTGACGTGAAGTTTACGGTAATTGCAAGTAGGTAACCACCCCCATTGTAGAGGTAGACCACGGGGGCCTTCAATAGTCCCAGGGTTAACACTGTTAACGCTAACGTGAGCATGCAGTCGGAGCGTATGCCCTATGCAATTAAACCTTTCCCTAGCAATGCTGAGGTGTGGTTAACTACCCTCCAAGTGCTATTAACGCTAGGCCAAGTAGCAGCAGGACTAGGCCAGTTATGAAGGAATAAATGGCTTCAGGCATTACCCCAACCTGAACCTCAATTATGAAGTCTTCACCGTAGTATTGGCAAACACCGTAACTCACAATGGTCACCTGCCCACTCCTAATTATGCTTGGTGTTGATTGGCCAGTGTTAATCACCGGTGGTACGTATGAGCCATATGAGAACAGTAGCGTCCCGTTCAGTGCATACACCTTAACCCTCATTGAAACGTGATATAGCCTAACGTACTCCTTAGCCAAGTTAATGATGGCACCGTAGTTTAACTGTGGGGCCTTAGTTAAGTTGCCGATTGACTCAAGGCATAGCGTCGTTGCATTATGGCTAGTTGATGATGAGAGGTATAGGTGGGATAGGTAAAGTAACACACCGGCCATAACTATGGCAACAAGACCCATTGACCTCATAATCCTCTTAACCTTAGTGGATAACCTAGGCATGTTAACCTAAATAACGTCACCTAGTCGTTTAAACACTTCTCTCCATACCAAATAACCTACCCAGTACGGGCTATGTGAAGTATGTGCGGAACCTGGTTGAGGATCAGGTTCAACCCGGTCTCAACAGCATCAGGTGAACCGGGTAGGCAGATCACCAGTTTGCCATTAACCGTACCCGCTGTTGCCCTGCTTAACATTGCGGCTGGGCCTATCCTCTGGTAGCTTATGAACCTGAAAAGTTCACCGAAGCCCTCAATCTCCTTGGTGAAGAGGGGCTTAACGGACTCAATGGTTACGTCACCCTTAGCTAAACCAGTACCCCCTATCAGAACCACCACATCAACGTCAACCCTATGGGTTAGCGAATCCACGGTATGCCTAATCATCCCTTCATCATCATTAACCAGTATCCTCCCAACCACCGCATGCCCCTTGCTGGTTATGATGCTTACCGCTAAGTCACCTGAGTCATCGGTATACTGTTCACCGGCCCTAAGGTGCTCATACCTAGACGTACTAACCGTAACTATGAAGAAGTTGACTCTACTTGGCCCCAGCCTCTCATGCTCCTCGTGAGGTGACTTAACCTTAACACTGCCTGAACTCACGTTAAACCAGGTTTCATAACCTTTTTAAAAGTTTTAAAAGTAATTCATTAATCCAGCCTCAGTGGCCATTATCTAAGGCTTAACCCTAGAGGGTGAGGCTTGACTCGACATGACCCCCTCCCCGCCTTGTTGGGTGGGGTTTCACCTTAGGGGTCTCGATTGTTACCCCGCCTATTGCGGGGTTATTAAACACCTTAGCAAGGCAGAGATTAATAAACCCATTGCATGAGACCCACATAGTGAGGTGACCCCGCCCTAAATGGCGAGGGTTGACTCGACGTCAGCGCTATGGACCGTCATCAAATAGGTCCTCAGCGTTGTAAGGCCCACCACTAGGCCTTATCCGTTGCTCATCACTATTCATAGCCACTAGCCAGCCTTATTTAAATACTTAGCCCTAGAGTACCTTAAACTCCTCCTAATCCTAATTGTGCTTAGTATTACTGAGTAGGCGCTGTTTTCACTAATGCTTAACCTAGCTATATCGTTAATAGCCTTCATCCTACTAACCCTAACCACGGCGCTGAGCCTAATGTTACCCAGGTTCCTCCTAATGTATGACGCCATGAATACTGATATGGCGTAGTCAAGCTGGTTGATTAATCCCCCTAACCATGCCCTATCCGCCGGGCTCTCAATACCCATGGTGAACTTACCCATCCTGGCCAGGTAACGAGCATAGAGCCTAGTATATGGTTTCGAGCCTGGCCTTAGGTTAATGGCCATGGTCAACTCCCTTCTCAACTCATCATCAAGAATGCCCCTCCTTAAAACGCCGTTAATTGCCTCATGGGCTGAATGTGGATCTAGGGTAACTAGAATTTCCTTAATGAGGGTCATTGGATGGAGACCCAGGTTAGCTGACATGAGCATTAGGTCAATTGGACCTCTTCCAATTGAATACTCGACCATAATCCGCGTTAAACTACTACCACCATATCCCTGTGCCATTAACCTCTTTATGTAGCCGTTTAGAACATTTCTAATGTTAGTTGAATCCCTAAGTAGGTATTTAGCTAATGTCGGGTTCCTAATGCTAGCTACGGGGCTTCTTTTCAGTATGAACCCATCCCAATGATGAGCCATCCCCACGTTTTCCCTCATCCTGATGGCTTTTGCGACCAGCGTATTACGCTTAGTCTCTAACTCCTGCATGATGCTCATTACCATGTTAAGGCTGTCCCGTGATAAGCCTTCACGTAGGCCCCTAATGGACTCCATTAACCCATTAACATAGTTAATAACCCAGGGTGATGATAACCTCCTGTACATGTCCATTAAATCCATCAACCTACCCTTATCAACCCTCACTAACCCAGCCTTAACCAGGGTTACCAAGGCCCCTGTGTTAAGGTTCATGGCTGAGAGCAACGCCGCTAAGGTAGTGGATTCACCATTCCTATTAAGGCCTGTGGCCCTGTTCACACCATCCATGGTGTTGACTAGGCTTGGTAATAGGCCTCTTGAGTGGCTGTGAGTTAGGTAAGCTAATGCCAACTGTGCATTACGCCTAACGTCAAGTAGTCTTAACCTATCCCTGTACTCCATGATGCTTCTGAAGAACCAATACCTAAGCCTCCTCTGGGCATCACGGTTACTTAACATCCCTCTCTCATATAGTTCAAAAATAATGGACTCATTCCTAAGCAGCCTCTTCACCAGGAATTCCCTTGACTCAATCCAGTGACTCCACTTACCACCAAGCAGCATCCTCTCAGCCGTCTCCAGCGGCCCAAGTGGCTTAGCTAGCAGGTGCCTTAACTTAACCCTAGTTGAGGTGCTGATACCACGTCTTACGCCTGTTACCTCGCCTAGTAGTCTCATCACGTATGGGTTACCCCTCGACTTGATGAATGTCCCCAGTAGGCCGTGGTTACTTAGGTGCCTTAGGTACCCAGGCCTACTGTAGATAGACGCTAGTCTATGTATTGTGCGGCTGATGGTTGACCTATTGGTACGCTCATCAATCACGCTCCTTAAGTTAACGGTGTCTCCACCGCGCTTAAGCCTAATCAGATGCGCCAGTAACCCAGACCTCTCATTACTGACAATGAATATTAAGTTCCTTAGGTTATCAATTAATCTCGATATGGGTGTGTTAATGGGCATTGACTCACTGGTTACTATGAGCAGTGCAGTTACTAGACCAACCAGTGATAGTGGATACATGAGCCATGTTAGTGATTCAGGTATTGCCAGTAGCCAACTAACTAAGTCACTACCTCTAAGGCTTTCATTCATCTCCCTGAAGTATGTGTACAGGTAACTGGTGTATGCTATTAACCTACCTTCACTACCCCACGTGCTTAACCTAGAACCGGTGATAGTAACATCACCATTAATCACCCCATTACCCCTGCACGTTACGTTACTACGTACTGCGTTAAGTCTCTAGGTGGGTTGGGGTCTATGGGCTTGAACCATGCCCCATTACCCAGCTGAATAATGCCACCCACAATAGATGCGTTAAAGTACCTAAGAGCGTAGCCCTCAAACTCATTAAACATGGCTACTAACCCACTGTTAATCACAGTATCATTACCCAGCCTTAACACGTTAACCGTGCAATTGGGGTTACTTAGGTTAACCCTTACCGAGGCTGCATAGGCCCAAAGCACCATTAACGATACTCCATTTAGGCTCTGCTTAAAGTGTATCACCTCAGTGTCATTGCTAGCAGTGTAAGACCAACTGGAGGGTTCATTAACCCAACGCCAGATTGCAGTCACGTAGCCGTTACTTAACAGCATCTGAACCTTAGGGTTAATATTCACCGATGTGATCACCCAACCTTGAACATGTTTAGTGGTAATGGTTACAGTTGAAGGTACATTAACCCAGTCAACGTAGGTGGAGTTTAATATCACGGTGGTACAGTTTAGGTCGCCGCCAATGATTATTGAATCACCATATGATATGAAGCCCATACCACATACGTAACCAGTAGCCATTACGTAGGGGGAATTAATTAGGTATATGTGAATGTAGCTGTAATTGGGGATTATATTGAGGGATTTATTGACAGTATTGATTAAGTTTAGAATACCAGCATTATTAGGCTGTCCAACGTAGACTATCACCAGCATGAGGGATAAGATTACTGCAACTATTGGAACTACCAATGGCCTAATGTTCCTAACCATGACTAATGGTATGAGTAACGTTAATGCTGGTGCACATGCGCTAGCTATGTACTGCACCACGTAAACCATGTGGTATATCATGTACATGAGTTGTGCATAGGATAAGGTAACGTACAGTATCTGTGATGCCAAGTCTATGAATCTCCCGAAAACAACGTTAAGGCCTATGTAACTTACAATATCGTAAATATTAATGTTATTAATGAATAGGCCCATTATGTTAAGTGCAGTTAATACTACACTCTTAATTACAACCAAAGTTAATATTAACTCGGTAAGCCTATACCAGGATGACTCAGCGTTAAGTATGTGGGTTGGGTTAACTCTGATAAATAGGCTGTAGATTACTAGAGATACCGCTGAAAGACTTACAAACATTATTAAATCATTTATTAAGAAATGGTAGTTAAGTCTTCTAATTTTATAAAGAATAATAACGAATGCTTCAGTAAATAGTGCAATTAATGGTGCAGTAATCATGTTAATGCATTCTTCCAAAGTTCAATAAATGGGCCGAAGAATATCCTGTACAGTAGCTCACTGGCGAAGGACGCTGGGTTAACTATGCTTGAGCCGCTCACGTAGTTAGCGATTAATGCAATGGAATACACAGTAACGTATAGGCCGATTAACGTGACTATGAACCACTTGAAGTTGCTGAATAGGTCCCACAGGGCAGCAGCCCTAGCCCACCCGGTTGGCCCCAGCTTACTCTCAATGGCCTTAATAACGACGCTAATAACCATTA
>CisS_allDRAFT_1000129_pt1 | contig 14823 bp, 23 predicted proteins | sample CisSprmetagenome_FD_10649 | JGI IMG/M metagenome (IMG submission 10649) | reverse complement strand
GTCCTCGACCTATATTAGTTGTGAAGCTAATTAATTTTCAAAAGATTTAGTTGAAAGCGTGAAGTTAAGAGCGCTCACGGCCCACATCCCGGCGTTCGATCGAGACGCCATAGCTGACGTGGTGTGGAAACTGCAGAAAGTCGAGGACGAAATCGTGTGGACCAAGAGGGTAGCGTTACCTCCTTTGCCGAAATCAGAACCAATGGACAAGGTAGTGGAGTTAGCGGACCTAAACAAGGAGGTGCTCTTCAGCTTAGTGCACCTCGACTCAAAAGATCCTAGGGTGACCGAAGTCCCTAAGGCGTTAGAGCCTGAAAACGCTTACGCCTCCATATTGGTTAGAAGGCTAGACGATGTGGACAAGCTCTCTAAGCTCCTCGCCGAGATAGAGCCAGAGAAGGCCAGCAGGCTTTCCCTGACCTTCAGCGACTACTTCGTAGTCACCCCCTACTTCCCGAGCGGCACGGGCGACGTAGCCCTTCCTAGCCTGTCGGCTTCCGTGCTTTACGTGAGTGAGTTCGACAGGAACCAGGAAGTTCAGGCCCTCGCGAAAGCTGACGAGTTGGCCAAGATATACGCCAGAAACCTGGGACTGAAGTACTTGGGCCTCGACGTCTCCCTTTCGCCCTGGAAGGAAGAAAGCGTGGGTAGGGTGATTGAGCAGCTAAGCGGCAGGAAGCTCTTCGAACCCTCCCATTTATCTACCGTCTTCGAGATCAATCAGAGGGTCTTCAAGGCGGCAGTGTTGGCAAAGGTCAACGCGCTAGGTTTCTCGGAAGTTATGCTGCCGGTGGCTGAGGACGACGTGCTGACTCAAAGGGTCTCGGAAGGGTCGCTGAGGCTTAGGGACCTGATATCGTTGAGCTTCGTATGCGTTGCCGGCCTCGATATGATCGCTGTCAGGGCCGATCGAGATCTTCTGGCCTCTTTAATCAAGGCCATGTACGCCGTCTATTACGTCAAAAGGAGGCCAGTCGGGATGAGGGTGATCCCGACGCCAGGGGGCGACGTTGTGTTGAAAAAATTTGGAAGAGTTGTTGAAACACAAATGTGATATGTTAAAACTTATTAAATTAGGCTTATATTGGATTAACAGGTTATTATGGACCTTAGAAAGGTTCAAAAGTTCGGGAAGTCCACTCTGATGATTTCGCTTCCCGCCGAGTGGGTCAAGAGCGTAAACCTGAAGCCCGGCACGAGCGTTTACATAGACGTAGATGAGGACGGAGGGCTGAAGGTCTACCCTCCCACTTACAACCCACAGGGTACAAAGCACGAAATACAAATCAAGATATCGGAAAACACGGATCCCGATCTTCTTGAGAGGGTAGTTAGGTCCTTCTACGTTTTGGGGTTCGACAGGATCGTGATAAAGAACGAGGGAGGTATCATCCCCAATGAGGCCATGAGGAAGCTCAGGGAGGTGAGCAGGTCGTTGATAGGCTTAGAGATGATAGCTAACGATTTGCAGAACGTTGAGATAAGGTCGTACATAGACCCCACTAAACACAACTTCAACGTGATTCTGGGACAACTCGTCAACACCTTGAAGTTAATGGTGGACTACCTCTCGCACGGGTTGAAGAGCGGATCGAGGAAGTTCGTAGAGGAAATTCTAGAGTTAGAGAAGGAGGCCGACAGGCTCTACTTCCTGGGCTTAAGGCAACTAATATTGGCGCAAACGAACAAGAGCCTGGCCTACATTATCGGGGTCCCGAGCGTACAGATAATAGGCAACAGGATCATCATTAAGTCCCTTGAGGAGGTCGCCGACGAGATTAGCGAGGCGGCAAACATGCTCTTAGGGCTCCCGCCGGAAGGGTTCAACTACTTGAAGGACTTCTACCCCACGTTCCTTTCCGTTAAGGAGAAGATGGACACACTCCTAACCAGATACTCAGGCTCAGGGGCGATTGGAATTACAGGGCGGCAAACGAGCTCATGGAGGAGCTGAGGGTGTTGAGGAAATCGCTGATGTTGGAATTGGAGAACCTTCAGGCGCAGTTAATGAACGACCACAGGAGGAACAAGTACGGCCCCAAGATAGTAGGCTTCATGCTGAGGTTCTACAGTGCAATAAGGAACCTAGAGCCCATAGCTGAGATCGCCATGAATAGGTCTTTGGAGAACCTGAAAGAGGTCGACCTTAAGTAGCCCTCTTCGTTTCGACTTCCTTGCCTACGGCCCTCAGTTGCCTCAGGACGTACTCCCTCACTTCGCTTTCCTTCGGTATATCCCTGATTATTTTCCCTTTTTCCATGTATTTGACGAGGAGGGGCTTACAGTTCGGGTTCGGAGGGACCTCGTCAAGCAACGTGATCACGTCGTTGTCGGGGGTCTCTCCGCACCTCCACACCTGCTTCGCCCCAGGCCACTTGCCCCTTTTGGTGAAGGGCACCCACTTGCCGTTCACGAACTTCTCCACGATATCTGCGCTGAAGTCGACGCTCGGCGGGAAGGCTATGCTCGTCCCGACGCCGAAGCCGTCGACCAGATCCCTAAGCTCCAGGATGTCGTCCTCGTCTATCCCTCCGCTCACGATGATCCTGACGTTGTTGAAACCGTGTATCCTGAGAGTCCACTTTATCTCCGCTACTATCTTTCTCATGTTTCCTCTCCTGCTGGATGGAGTATCCAGCCTGACCCCGTAGATCCTGTCCTTCAGCAGTTGAACTGCCTTAAGCACCTCAGTCCTCTCGTCCTCGAATGTGTCGGCGAGGATTATCCTAGGCACGTCCGGAGGCATAGCCTCGTCGAAGGCCTTCCAGGCGGTCACGTTGTCGCCGACCATNAGCATAAGCGCGTGCGGCATNGTTCCTGTGGGTTTAACCCCAATAGTCCNCTCGTTGAAGGCCCCNGAAACGCNGTCGCATCCCCCGATGTAGGCTGCCCTATCAGCCATAGGTCCTATGGCTGGGTGAATGGCCCTCAGTCCGAAAAACAGCACCGTTTTGTCCAACGCGAGCGACTTTATCCTGGCCGCCTTGGTGGAGATGCTCGAATAGTGCCTCAACATGCCCAAGAACTCGGTCTCGTAAACTCCGAAGTCTCTGTAATGACCTTCTATTATCATAACGGGCTCGATCTCCTTGAAAAGCGTGCCCTCCGGCATTGCGTAAATATCGACGGGCTTACCCTCGAAGAGGTGCAGGACTTCAGGAAGACCAGTGAACACCGCCCACTCATAACCTTTCGGCAGGCCGTAGGAGTGAACCTCCATCCTCACCAGGTCGTCCTTTAGGTTCAGGTAGTCCAGAACCTTCAAGGTCCTTTCGAAGTAAACGTCGGTTATCCTGCCGTTCAGCAAATCTTCCTCAGTCGCTATAAAGAAACGCACGAGATATGCGTCACTGACAAAACTTTAAAGCTTAGGCCGACGCCCTCCTATAAGGACAGCATGATTACAGCCGAAATGGTACCTGCCGATCTTCTCATAAAGAGGCTAGCCGATTACTTGAAGGAGAACGTCAAGGAAGTCAAGCCTAAGGAATGGTCGTTTTACGCTAAGACGGCCTCGTACAACGAGAGGGTTCCAGACAACCCTGAAGAATGGTGGTACATCAGGGCTGCGTCTCTTTTGAGGAAGCTCTACCTGAAGGGTCCCATAGGGGTGAGTAGGCTAAGGAGTGAATACAGTTGGAGGAAAAGGAGGGGGTCCAGGCCGCCCAAGAGCGTTAAGGCGCCCGGACACGCCATAAGGGTAATGATGCAGCAGCTGGAGAAGGCGGGACTTGTGAAAAGCACGAAGGAAGGAAGGATCCTCACCGGAAAGGGCAGGTCGTTAATCGACAAGCTTTCCTACGAAATCTTTAAGTCCCTAGCCGAGAAGAACCCTGAATTGGGGTAAATACCTCTGAATTAAGACACCGCGTGGGGTGTAGGTAGACATGAGTTACGACTACCAAGAGGATGAGGAGTTACAGGAGCTTTTGAGGAAGAGGGCGACCGAGGAGCAAAAGAGACTAGCTCAGCAAGAGGCTCAGAGAAAACAGATTCAGGAGCAAAAGGAGGCCATCCTGAGATCCATAATGACCCAAGAGGCTAGGCTAAGGCTGAAGAACATCGAGCTGGTGAAGCCTGAGCTAGCGGAGGCCCTCAAGGATCAGCTGATAGCGCTTGCCAGGTCAGGCAGAATACCGACCCCCATAACTGACGAAATGCTCAAGCAGATCCTAGAACAGGTCGTGGGATCGCAGAGAAGAGACTTTAAAATCACGATTAAGGAGAGGGGTTGGAAATGAGCAGGAACAAGCCCCACGCCTACAAGCTCAGGCTCGCTAAGGCGCTCAAGGCCAATAGCCCCATCCCGGCGTGGGTGATCATTAAGACGAGGAGAAGGATTACGGTTAACCCGCTCAGAAGGGATTGGAGAAGGCAGAACCTAAAGGTGTGAGGCCATGAAGGAGAAGGATTACTTCGAGATGGTGATCAATTTCAGGAGGGCATTCATGGGAAGAAGGAACGTGAGGTTCAGGAGGGCTTTAAGGATCGTTAGGGAGACGATTAAGAGACACACAGGCGCTACCAGAGTGATCCTCGACCCTGTTCTCGTGGACGCGATCTCGACTAACAAGAAGGATAAAATAGTGAGAAGGGTAAGGGTGGCCGCCAAGAAGATCGGTGAGAAGACCTACTTGGTCCAACTGGCCGTGAAAGCCTGATGAACATAGAGAAAATCAGTATATTTTCTAATGAAAACATAGGTATTTTCACCTTTACTAACGATAAATACACTTTAGTCCCTCCCGGCCTCGAGAGGGACTTAAAGGAAAAAATAGCCGAGACCCTGAAGACGGAGATAATTGAGACCACCGTCAGCAAAAGCGTGTTAATAGGTCTGTTCGTTAACGGCAACAACAACGTGATTCTACTGCCGAGAACTATCGATGACGATGAGTTAACCAAACTGAAGACGGAGCTCAAGGACGTGAGAGTAGAGGTGTTGAACATAAAGCCCAACGCCCTGGGTAACACGATGCTCCTGAACGACAACGGGGGGCTCCTTTTCATCGAGCTAACGGAGGCGGAAGTTAAAGAAATCGTCTCCGCCCTTCAGATGGACAACGTTAGGAAAGGGACGATAGCTAACGTCGTCGCTGTAGGGTCAGCTGGCGTGGTAACGGACTTCGGCGGTCTAGTACACGCGGACGCGAGTCAGGACGAAGTCGCGGATCTCGAGAAGTTGTTCAAGACCAAGATAGAAATAGGAACGGTTAACTTCGGTAACGCCTACGTTAAGACCGGACTGGTCGTGAACAGGAACGGGATTTTGGTCGGGTCGGAAACCACCGGACCGGAGATTTTAAGAATACAACAAGCCTTCTCTCTTTGATTATGGAAGTTAAGGTGTACAGGGTCTCAGGCACCGCCCTTTTCGGGGCTAGCAAGTACCCTGTAAGACAGAAGTTCGTGAAATACGTAACTGCCGTAGGGCCTGAAGACGCGGTCGAGCAGATCTACTCGTGGTTCGGTAGCAAAAATAAGATAAAGAGGCATAACATTAAGATCACTGAGGTCAAGGAGGTTAACCCGCAGGAAGTAGAGGACAAGTACATAAGAGACTTATTAAGACTCGACAAGATCATTCTCTGAACCAGTATGGCTCAGGTAAGCGTTGAGGACCTCTTAGCCCAAGCCTCAGCCCTTAGGAACAACATAGATTACCTCCAAAGGTTAGCGAACGATGTAGCTGACGCCCTTGCCTCGATAGCTTCGGCGAAGGAAGCGATTAACGCTCTTAAGAACATGAGCGGAGATACCCTGATCGCCGCGGACAAAAGGGGCAACCTGATGTTAAAGCTGGGTTCAATCGACTCATCAAAGGTGTTAGTCCATTTGGGTTTGAACTATTACGCTGAAGTCACGTCTGAGAAGGCGGAGGATATACTCACGAAAAGAGAACAGGAGCTGAAGGCCGCCCTAGAGAGAATAAACAACGAACTGGCGAAGAACGTCCAGGCCTACAACGAGATAACGTCGATATTGCAAAGCATCGAGGAGGAAGCCAGGAGAGCAGCGGCTCAACAGAGAAGGTGAGGGCTTGTTTCGACAGGCTGAAGAAGGCGGTTACGGGCTTTTTGAGCAAGCTTAAGGGAAGTGAAGAACAGGAACCTCAACAGGTCGAAAAGGGACGAGCAGAGCCGTCCGCTGAGTCACCCAAGAGGGAGGACCGAGCCTCACCCAGTCAGGTAGAGCGAGAGATTGAACGGACGGCCCAGCCCGAAACTAAAGCCCCCGCTGAGAGCTCAACGGAAATAGTTAAGACGGAGAAAGAGAAGCCTGAAACGGCTGCTCAGGTCGCACGAGAGAAACAGGACGTAAAGGGGGAGGAGAAGGAGGAGAAAAGGTTCGGGTTCTTCGACTTCCTTAGGTATAAGACGATAAAGGAAGAGGACCTGAACGACCTACTCGAGGAACTTAAGCTGGAGCTAGTGGAAAGCGACGTCTCCTTCGACGTTACACAGAAAATAGCTGACGACCTGGCGAAGGCATTAAGGGGGAAGAAAGTCGCAAGGTCTCAGGACATTGAGGAAATAGTTAGGGAAACCCTGAAGAAAAGCATAAATGAAGTGATGACCAAAAACTATCGTAAGTTCGATCTAATCGATGAAATAAAAAAATCCCCAAGACCTTACGTCATAGTCTTCTTCGGCGTGAACGGAGTCGGGAAGACGACGACGATAGCTAAGTTCGCTTATTTCCTGAAGAAGAACGGGCTGAAGCCCATCATAGCCGCAAGCGACACCTTCAGGGCGGCGGCTCAGGAACAGTTGACTTACCACGCCACTAAGCTGGAGGTGCCGATCGTGAAGGGTAAGTACGGTGGAGACCCCGCAGCCGTCGCGGTGGACGCAATAAACGCGGCAAAGAGCAGGGGCCTAGACGTCGTCCTCGTGGACACGGCCGGCAGAATGCACGTAGACGCCGACCTGGTCGAGGAGCTGAGGAAGATCATTAGGGTAACGAAGCCGAACCTCAGGCTCCTAATAATCGATTCGCTGGCCGGGAGCGACGCGTTGGAGCAGGCCAAGGTCTTCAACGAAAAGGTGGGATACGACGGAGTAGTGCTCTCGAAGATCGACGCTGACGTTAAGGGAGGTATAGCTCTCTCGCTGGCTTACGAGCTTGAGAAGCCCGTGCTATTCCTCGGCGTGGGGCAGGGGTATGAGGATCTGATACCCTTCGACCCCGAGTGGTTCGTTAAGAGGCTACTAGAATAACGGTTCGCTTTATTAATTGACCTTAGTCTTGATTTCCTGTCGGAGCACATGAACTGGCTCGAGAGGTTCAAGCATCTGAGGGAGGATTGGGAGAGGATAATGTCTGTAGCGGAAAAGCCGGACTCTCACGACTTCATTAGGCTCCTCGAAATCACGTTACTTTTCCTAGGGATAGTGGGCTTAATCGCCTTCATAGTTCAGTTCACGTTCGCCGTACTTCTCAGGATCTGAGGTGACATCGCGGTGTCTGAGAAGGCTCCCTCATCCAACTTTTACGCCGTGAGCGTCACCGCTGGCCAAGAGATAGGGACCGCCCTAATGATAGAGGAAAGGATAAGGCTCAATAACATCACGGAAGTGTACTCCTTAGTTATCCCTCCACAGCTCAAGGGCTACGTAATCATCGAGGCCTCGGGGCTCCACGTGGTTAAGGCCGTAATTCAGGGCTTAAGACACGTGAAGAAGGTCGTCCCAGGGCTGGTACCCCTCGAGGAGATAAAGAAGTACGTCTCGAGAGAGGAAGCCCTACCCACGCTTAAGGTGGGTGACCTCGTTGAGATCATTACAGGGCCCTTCAGGGGCATGCAGGCCAAGGTGGTTGGGGTGGAGCCCAGCAAGAGGGAAGTAACCTTATATATACTCGAGTCCTCATTCCCACTCCAGGTCACAGTACCCATCGAACAGGTAAGAGAAGTGAAGAGGTGAAGCTGTTTGCCGACCAAGACCTTGAAAATAATGGTCGAAGGAGGGAACGCCAAGCCCGGACCTCCTTTAGGGCCCACGCTCTCCCAAATGGGTCTGAACGTCGCCGAGGTGGTTAAGAAGATAAACGAGGCCACGGCGTCCTTCAAGGGAATGAGCGTACCGGTCGTGCTAGAGATAGACACTGAAACGAAGAAGTACACCAATAAACGTGGGAATACCCACAACAACGGCCCTCCTCCTCAAGGAGGCTAAGGCCGAAGCCCCAAGCGGAGATCCAGAACACAAGAAGATNGGGAACATCACAATAGAGCAAGTGATCAACGTGGCCGTCATGAANAAGCCCGCCCTAACCGCTAAGACCCTGAAAGCGGCGGTGAGAAGCGTCTTGGGCACGGCCAGATCTATCGGACTCACGGTCGACGGAAAGGACCCGAAATTAGTCGTTAAGGAAGTGGCGGAAGGTAAGTACGATGACATTTTATCCAAGTATGAGGAGAAGTGGAACCGGTCCTGAGGTGTGAGCAGTGACGCTGGTCCCTGATAACGCCCTGGCTGAAGCGATCAAGACTGCTTTAAGCACCGACCACAACCCTAAGAGGAACTTCGCACAGAGCGTCGAGATGATCGTCACGTTCAAGGGAATAGACATGAAGAAGGGGGAACTGAAGCTCAGGGAGATCGTCGTGCTTCCTAAGGCTCCTCCCAAGGAGATGAAGGTCCTGGTGGTACCCACCCTTCAGCAGATGGACTACGCGAGGAAGGCGGAACCTAACGTGGTGTTAAGCAAGGAGGAGCTACAGAAGTTGCAGGGGCAGAAGAGGGCTATTAAGAAGCTCGCCTCTCGGAACGACTGGTTCCTCATCGCTCCGGAGTCCATGGCCCTGGCTGGAAGGATCTTAGGGCCTGCCTTAGGCCCAAGAAACAAGTTCCCCACTCCCTTGCCCAACACTCCCGACATCACGGAATACGTCCTCAGGTTCAAGAGATCCGTCGCGGTGAAGACAAAGGATCAGCCTCAGGTTCAGGTCTTCATAGGTACAGAAAACATGAGCCAGAACGACCTATTGGAGAACGCCAAGGCNGTCCTGAACGTGATCGAAGGCAAGGTGAAGTCGGCCGCAAATATCGACGCGGTCTANTTCAAGACCACTATGGGTAAGCCTGCGAAGGTGAGGCCCAAATGAGTCAAGCGGTCGTAGTTGAAGGGAAAAGGGTAGCCAAGTGGAAGGTCGAGGAAGTTAACGAGCTGACGGATCTGCTTAAGGGNAACAAGACGGTGCTGATAGCCAGTGTCGAGAGCTTCCCCGCGGACAANCTCCACGAAATCAGAAAGAGATTGAGAGGGAAGGCCGTAGTAAGGGTAACGAAGAACACGTTGTTCAGGATAGCCGCCAAGAAGTCGGGAATTGACGTTGAGAAAATCGATCAGTACCTGACCGGACCCAACGCCTTCATCTTCACCAACGATAACCCCTTCGAAATATACATGTTCTTCGAGAAGTTCAAGCTCAAGAGGTTCGCGATTCCAGGCGACAAGGCTGACGAGGAGGTCGTCGTACCCGCGGGCGACACCGGAATCCCCGCTGGGCCTATGTTGAGCGTCTTCGGAAAGCTGAAGATCCAGACGAAGGTTCAGGAGGGTAAGATACACGTAGTCAAGGACACGGTAGTGGCTAAGCCCGGCGACCCCATACCGGTCGAGATAATCCCGATACTTCAGAAGCTCGGCATAATGCCCGTTCACGTGAAACTAAAGGTCAAGGCCGCTTATTACGAGAACCTCGTCATCCCCGGAGAGCAGTTACACCTGGACCTGGAAGGCTACAAGAACGACGTGCTTAGAGCGTTCAGCGAGGCCTTCACGCTGGCAACCGAGGCCGTCTATCCTGAGCCTAAAGTGCTGGAGAACGTAATAAGCAAGGCTTCGCGAGGGGCAGGGCACTGGCAGCTGAGGCCGGCTTCGTGGCCCCAGAGACCGCTGAGGCGGTGTTCGCCAGGGCGTACTCTAAGGCGATGGCACTAGCCTCCGCGCTGGCGGGCAAGGTGGACTTAGGAATTCAGGTAGCGACGGTTCCAGCGGGAGCCCCCGCAGGAGGAGGCCAAGTCCAGGAGAAGAAGGAGGAAGAGAAGAAAGAAGAGGAAAAGAAAGCCAGCGAAGAGGACGTGGGGGCCGGGCTATCGTCGCTCTTCGGATGAAAAGTTATTTATATTAAAAGGTCGTCTCAAGGGGGTAGGGGTAAACATGGAGTACGTGTACGCCAGCCTCTTACTCCACGCGGCGAAGAAGGAGATAAACGAGGACAACCTCAGGAACGTGCTTACTGCGGCTGGGGTCACCGTGGATGAGGTGAGACTTAAGGCGTTAGTCGCCGCCCTCAAGGAAATTAACATAGACGAGGTCCTTAAGAACGCCACCGCCATGCCCGTCGCGGTAGCTGCCGCGCCGACCGCTCAGACAGCGCAGGCTCCTGCTCAGGAGAAGAAGGAGGAAGANAAGAAGGANGAGGAAAAGAAAGCCAGCGAAGAGGAGATCGCCGGAGGTCTGGCGTCGCTGTTCGGATAAAGCAACGACTATTTTCAACCTTTTATACACGACAACCGATTTCCACGTATGCCTGAAGCGAGTGAGACCGAGTACAGGCTCAAGTTTTTTGACACTAATAATTACTTTAGGAAAATCTGTAAATCCTGTCACACTCCTTTCTGGACGAAGAAGGAGAACGAGGAATACTGCTCCGACATTCCCTGCACGGATTACTACTTCTTCGAGATACCCATAAAATCGGGACCCCTCACCGTTAGGGAGGCTAGGAGAAAGTTCATAGACTTCTTCGCCAGGAAGGGTCACACCCCCATACCGCCGAAGCCCGTGCTGGCGAGATGGAGGGAAGACCTTTACCTAACCATAGCCAGTATTGTGGACTTCCAGCCTCACGTGACGAGCGGCTTAGTGCCTCCCCCCGCTAACCCGCTAGTGATCTCCCAGCCCTGCATAAGGCTTGAGGACGTCGATAACGTAGGGGTAACCTTGGGAAGACACCTGACGTCCTTCGAGATGGCGGCCCACCACGCGTTCAACTACCCCGACAAGTTCGTCTACTGGAAGGACGAAACGGTGGAGTTGGCCAAGGAGTTCTTCACCGAGGAGATAGGGATCCCTGAAGAGGAGCTGCACTTCAAGGAGTCGTGGTGGGAGGGAGGAGGTAACGCGGGGCCCTCCTTCGAGGTCACAGTGGGAGGCCTAGAGCTCGCCACCCTAGTGTTCATGCAGTACTCCGTCCAGGACGGCACGTACGTGCCTCTGAAGCTCAGGATCGTAGATACAGGCTACGGAGTCGAGAGGATAGCCTGGTTCACCCAGAGGACTCCCACCGCGTTCCACGCCATATACGGCGACCTGGTCTATAGGTTCTATAAGGCGATAGGTGTCGAGCCCATCGACGATAACCTCCTGAGGGTAGCGGCGAGGTACGCCGGTAGGCTAGACCCAGACAACCCCAGCACCTTGAGGCTTCACAGGGAACTGGTGGCCAAGGAGCTGGGGATGAAGGTAGAGGAAGTGGACTCCGAGCTGACGAGGGCGGCGAGGGTCTTCCAGGTGCTCGACCACACCAAGACGATAGCGCTGATGCTTTCCGACGGCCTAGTCCCCTCCAACTCCGGCGAGGGCTACTTGGGGAGGTTGCTGATAAGAAGGACCTTGAGGGTCCTCAAGCTCCTCAAGTCTGACGTTGACCTAAGGGAACTGATCAGGATGCAGATAGACTACTGGGCCGAGGACTTCCCCAACATGCTGAAGAACAAGGAGTACATACTCGACGTAATCGAGAACGAGCAGGCCAAGTTCGAGGAGGTCCTCCTTAAGGCCCCCAGCGTCGCTCAAGCCTTGGCTAAGAGGCAGATCACCTTAGACACGTTGATTGAGGCCTACGACTCGAACGGCATTCCCCCGGATATCCTCGCCGAGGAGCTGAAGAAGGTCAGGAAGGACGTTAACGTGGAGTCCCCCACAACTTCTACGCCCTGGTCGCGAAGAGGCATCAGACGAGCCCAATAAAGGGGAAGGAGAGACAGAAGGTCCCGCAGGAGGTAAGCGAGCGAGTCAGGACGTTCCAACCCACGAGGAAGCTCTACTACGAGGACCAGTACTTGAGGAGGTTCACGGCCAAGCTCCTTGGGGATCGTAAACGGCAAGTACATCATCCTGGACCAAACGGCCTTCTACCCAGAAGGGGGAGGTCAGGTAGGGGACACGGGAACCCTCTACATAGGCACACAGCAGGTCAGGATCGTGGATACCCAGAAGGTCGGGGACGTAGTGGTTCACGTGGCTGAGAGACCCGTCGAGGCCCCTCCAGGGACTGAGGTGGTCGGAGAAATAGACTGGCAAAGGAGGTACAGGATCATGAGACACCACACGGCGACCCACGTAGTCTTCAGGCGGCCAAGAGGGTCCTGGGCGACCACGTGTGGCAGGCAGGAGCTGAGAAGACCGAGGAGAAGGCGAGGCTCGACATAACGCATTACAAGACGTTGAGTTCCGAGGAGATCAGGAAGATAGAGGACCTAGCCAACAGCGTCGTGCTGGACAGGAGACCCGTAAGGGTCGTTTACATGGGGAGAACTGAGGCCGAGAACAAGTACGGCGTATCGATCTACGCGGGGGGCGTTCCGGAGACGGCTACCGTGAGGCTCTTAGAGATCCAGGACTGGGACGTGGAGGGATGCGGCGGGACTCACCTGACCAACACGTCGGAGATAGGGGGTATAAAGATAATCAACGTGGAGAAGATCCAGGACGGGGTGATAAGGCTGGAGTTCGTGGCGGGCGACGTGATAGCTAAGTACTCGAGGGAACTCGAGAACGAAATACTCACGGTTTCAGACTACCTGGGGACCACGCCGGCCCAGTTGGAGATCAGGAGCAGGAAGCTCGTCGAGCAGCTGGAAAGCCTGGAAGGCTTAGTGAAACAGTACAGGGAAACGCTGCTCAAGGCCCCCGAGCTGGTGGCGAGAAAGGACGAGATCAACGGGGTCTCGGTCTATTGGATCAACGATCTCAGCGACAGCGAGCTGGTGAAGGAGCTGATGAGGAGGCTAACGCAGGCGAAGGGAGTGATAGTGGTCTCCACCAGGAGCCTGAACGAGGGACTGTTAGTAGAGGTGGCCACCTCCAAGGACCTCAAGGTCGACAAACTAGTAGCGAAGCTCAGGGAACTAGGCGGGAAGGGCGGAGGTTCGGGAACGTTCGCCAGCGTCAACGTGAAGAACGGCAAGAGGGAAGACGTGATTGAGGCAATTAAGTCCACAATTAAGGCCGGCCTATGAGGACTACAAGTACCTCCTGGACAGGGGCTATAACAGGAAACCCGCCCTCGACCTGGTGAGCGCCCGATACGGCCTGAGCAGGGAAGAGAGGCTCCTGCTCTACAGGTGCGTTCATTCCGAGGCCGAACTGAGGGAAATCCTCTCCAAGTTGGTCGAGGAGCCTAAGAGGGTGGCGGTTGACGGTTACAACATAGCCCTAACTATGATATCGCTAACGAGCGGTGAGGCCTTCGAGTGCGATGACGGCTTCTTCAGGGACGTCAACCTGGGCAAGAGGAAGGGAGACAACAGGGTTCGGGAGTCGTTAATCGAAGCGTGCAACTTCCTGATCTCGAAGGGGATCGAGCCCCTCTTCTTACTTGACTACCAGATAAGCGGATCGGGAGAACTGGCGGCCGAGCTAAGGAAGGAGGGCTGTAACGCGATAGCCGTGAGGAACGCGGACAAGGAGAGCATAATGTCCGCCGAAGCCGTCGCCAGCAACGACTTCGTCGTGCTCATGAGGGCGAAGGTGATTTACAACCTCCTCAAGGCGATGGGGTTCAGGGCTGAGAACCTCGCCTCGATCTTGGGCGTAAAGCGAGACGCGTTGAGTCGATCCCCTAGTTAGTGAAAGAAAGGGGAAGAGGAGAATTGAGGGTGTAGCGGACCCGGGGGGATTCGAACCCCCGACCACCGGCTGACTTCCGGCCCCGTTAGGAGGCCGGCGCTCTGTCCTGGCTGAGCTACGGGTCCGAACTCAAATTCAACTTGAACCCTTATAACGTTTCAGTTCCTCAAATCAGCCGTCCAAGAGCTTGGCGCCTGAACGCTTCAGCCGAGCGGATTGCCGTACCTGTTCAAGAAGGTCACCTCCTCAGGAGCCTTCACCGCCTTCGGCTTGACCTCGTAGCTGGGGTCAGGGTAGCCCACAGAGAGTAGCGTTACGAGCTTCTTCTCCTTAGGGATCCCGAGGATCTCCTTGGCCGTCTCGTTCTCGAAGGCCGCAACCCAGGCTACAGCCAACCCCACCGAGTACGCCGCTACGACGAAGTACATGGTGGCGTTGACGACGTCCACCATCCAGGTCTCGGGACTAACGTCGGGCTCGGCCACCACGGCTATCGCTACCGGGGCTTTGGCTAAGTGCCGCGCGCCGTCATGAAGCTCGGACAGTCTCTCCTTAATCGAGGGATCCGTTATCACGATGAACTTCCAGGGCTCCCTGTTCATGGAGCTGGGGGCATGGTTNGCCACCCTTATGAGGTCCTTTATGAGGTTCATATCNACCGGTTTGTTCAGGAAACTCCTTATGCTACGCCTCCTGAGNAGGAGTTCGATGACCTCGTTCATTATGTTCGGTTNGTGACGAAGCTAATAGATCTGTGGGCTGTTCCAAGAGGTTTAGAGTCCTTTTCAGCTTCTACGTTCCGAGGTCCGAGCGATCTCAGAGTAACGTAGCTTCAGAAGGGTTTATTTCGTGAAAAGCGATCCGCGAGACCCACGTGAGTAGACTTTTATATCTAGGTCCATCATAAATTTCAGATAGTGCCGCCGTAGCTCAGCCTGGTTAGAGCGCCGGACTCATACG
>CisS_allDRAFT_1000118_pt1 | contig 15297 bp, 19 predicted proteins | sample CisSprmetagenome_FD_10649 | JGI IMG/M metagenome (IMG submission 10649) | reverse complement strand
TGCGGGAGGGAGAGACAAAACAGATGTTTCTATTGTTTTATATATTGTTTTATATGTCGAATACTCTTATTGGCGGTGGTCTTCTCAACATCTCTTTTATTCTTTCTTTTATCGTCTCTCTAATGTTTTTAAGAGTGCTCTGTGTCACGTCTTCAACATTTGCTACTTTAAGATCCTTCATGTTTATAAATATGTTTAGTGCTTTGATGCATTCTATTGCTACACTTATGTTGTCTCCTAGAAACATAAGGTCAATTGCCACACACTCTGTGTCTTTTAGTTTTTTATTCAGCTCTAGTATAAACTCTCCAACTCTTTTCCTCTCCTGTCTTTCAAATATTTCTTTTATCGCATTTTCAACTATCTTTATCATCTCGCTACTCATCACATACACCTCCTTCCCGCCTCCGCTCCATATGGAGACGGAGGTCGGGGAGGAAAAAGATAAAAAATTAACTGTTTAACCGCTTGTCCACTCTCCTATATCTTCTTCTTCATCTATCTCTCCAATATCAGCAATAACGTAATTGAGCGGTAGCAATACGCTGTAGATTTTGTTGTCGCAAGTCATCTCTAAATAGAGTGTGTCTCCTAGCTGTGTCTGCTCTATCGAATAGTCGATTTCTCCACAGATGTCTCCTAAGACTTCGTAAAACTTGTCTAAATGTTCGTAACGAGTGTTGAACTCATATCCTATAAGCTTCTCGAGTCTTCTTTCAATTCTTTTCTTCATAGGCAGATGACTGTCGTCTTCTATCATAATCTTCTTTCTTCTAGGCATGTTCTCACGTCCCGAGCTTTATATATTTTGAAAAAAATTATCTTAAGATTTCTTTCACAGACTCTTCGAATGACGCCACGTCTCTTGCGAAAAACACGTTTTTATATCCTCTCAGAAGCTCTACCCATCTGTATCTGTCTCCTACTCCTGCTGGAGGAATTAATATGAGCTTAGCGTTTTTCACAAGCTCGCTTTTTCTAAATCTCTCAAGAACATCTTCATTAGCTTCTGTTATTCCATCGCTAATAATTATATATGTATAGTCTTTCTTTCCTATTCTCATTATCTCTTCTAACACAGGATCTATGTCAGTCCCTCCGTCAGCACTTATCTCAAGAAGAGTCTTGATCACGTTCTCAGGCTTCACTTTCTCAACCTCTGTGTCAAACAGATATATGTCAGCATCAAGCTTTCTGTATAAAGCTAGTGCCAAGCCTGACGCCACAGAGATCTTTGGGATGTTTTCAGATCCTGTATAGTTCTCAGCCATAGAGCCTGATCTAGAAAAACGACAGGCTTTATAGACGCAAGTCTTTTATACACAGCAAGCTGTCTCTGAACAAGCTTCACAGCAAACAAAGCTCTGCCGACATCTCCAAGCTGTGTCATAGCCATCTCGCTGGGAAGAACATCTGGAAGCTGTCTCTCACTTATCATTCTAGATGCTCCGTTCACGCCACCATATATGTTCTCAACATGTTGATGAACAGCTGATGAAGGCGTTATAGTCATGAACCTGTTGAAAAATATTTTTGCGTGTCTAAGAATATTCACCTTTTTTCTAAACATGTCGGGATGTCTGAGAAATGACCATATTGAGAGAGCTTCTTTAGTATATCCGAGACCTCCAGAGCCTAACAATGATGACACAGCTGTCTCGACAGCCTCTCTCCCTTCTTTATACTCTTGAGCACTTTTCACAGCCTCCTCAATTCCTGTCTTCACAGCTGTGGTGAAAAGCCTCTCAATATCTTTAAGCTCGTTCTCAATTTTGTTTCTCTCCTCATCTGGAATATGTTGCTGAAGAATCTTCTGCATCTGATCATATTTCCTCTGGATCTCATCGATGTCAGCCTCTTTAATAAGCCTCAGAAGAAATCTTGTTGCAGATATTATAGAGAGCTCTGTAGATGTCTGAGTGATTTTGTTCAGATCATAAAACTTCTCATCGTTCACAGCCTGAGTAATTATTTTAAGCCATAGAGGAGAAAGCTTGTTGCTCTTCTTAAGAGATGAATAGACGAGATGATAAGGCTTGTAAAACATCAGAAAAGAGTCGTGAGCCTGATAGAGATGAGGAGAGATCTTTCTCTTCCACAGCTGAAGCTCTCTGACAAGCTTCTGAACCTCAGAGATGTGAGGAATATAATAAGACACGCTGAAGCCTTGATAAATGCTCTCTTTAAAAGCTGATTTCGCAAGTCCAGACCTTATATATGACTCGCCTCCTGGCTTGACAATTATTTCAACAGGCTTTTTCTCCATGAGGATCCCCGATTAAAAAAAGATTAAAAAAGTTATTTTTTAAATCTCTTAAGCTCCTCTTTAATTTTTGTTATATAGTTCAGATATTCTCTCGCCATATGAAGAATAGCCTCAACCTGAGGCTTAAGCCAAGGCGTCTTCTCAAGCTTTGAGACGTCATAATTTAATATCTCTTTGATGACCTTCTCAGCATTTATGATGTCAAAAGCGTTAAGATATTCTCTTGCTTTCTCAAGTTTTTTCGAAAGCTCAGCGACATCTCCCATAGAGTCTTCAATAGCTTTCTCAATGTCTTTAAGCTCATCTCTGGTTCTCGCAAGATATTTCACAAGCTCAAATGATGCTGTCATTATGCTGTTCACATCAAGCTCGTTGTTCACCATTCCATACAGAACTATATATGATGCGAACAGCTTAGGCATTTTCTCGATAATTGTTCTATCGCTAACCAAGATCCCTTTTTCTCTCATTCTTTTTATCACAGGCATGATATACTCCTGATAGATAGTCCACATAGAGCCCAGCCCTTCGATGTTCATGTTCATAAGAGACATGGCATAGCTGTGAAGAGTCTTTATATCGCTCATAGAGGCTATTGGAGAGAGATTAGCTATGTTGAAGCCGTTGCTCCATCGAGACTCTAAAGCTCTCCTCAGAAGAACATCATCATCAAGATAGCTTATAAATATTTTTATTGCGAAACGGTCGTAGAGAGCCTGAAGCTCTGGATCGTCAGGAGTCTCGTTTGAAGCTCCCACAGCAGTCCACAGCTGTGTGTTCATTTCAGAACCGCTCATAGGATCGTATATAACTCTCTCTTGAAGAAGAGATAACAATGCGTTTAAAATCGCTGAGTTCGCCTTAAAGATCTCATCTAGAAATATAAATTCTGAAGAAACTATTCTGCTCCAGTTTCTTTTATATTCTCCTCTCGTTAATGAAGGTATGTCTATCACGCCGAAAAGCTCGTCAAATGTTGTGAATTTTGTAAGCAGATAGCTGTAGAATCTTGCGTTTAAAAGNTTTGAGAAAGCTCTCACAGTATATGATTTTGCTGTGCCAGGATATCCTATCACAACTATATGTTCTCCAGACACNGAGGCTAACATCAATGCTCTGACAAAATTTTCGTGACCAATAACTATCTCATTAAGTCTTCTCTCAACCTCCAGAAGTCTTTTTCTTGAATCTTCAACGCTCATAAAGATCCCGAAAAAAGAAAAATTATGTTAATTGAGAAAGTTTTTTCTTAAACACCTCCACGAGAGCTTTCTTGAATTCAAGACTGTTCTGAAGTCTTCTGAGAGCGTTTCTATTGTTAGTCTTCTCAGCTTCAGCAATTCTTTTGTTAAGCTCTTCAATATCTTGTGAAAGCGTCTCTATGGCTCTCTCAAGAATTTTTTTGGCGTCATCAGGCTTCATATAGATTTCTATCACGTCTATGCCATAAGTCTTATCAACATCTATGTTTTTTATCTTCTCAATACCGCTCTCTTTAAGCTTTTTTCTGACCCATCTGCTTATCTCATAAGCCTCTCTAACAGCCTCATCGCTTACAGCAATCCACATTCCAGAGGATCCTGCCATAGTGAATATTCTAGAGATCTTTTCGTAAGCCTCTCTTCTTATAGTCTCAAGTCTGCTGGCAACCTCTCTAGAAGCTCCGTTCCATTTTCTAATCTCCTCGCCATCTCTAACCTCAATCTCTTGAACAAGATATTTAGATGGAAGCCTCATGTCGAGCAGATATATCTTCACAAGCTCTTCTCTCTGAGGCTGAGGTATCACAGCTGTGGACTCAGGAGGTTTAGCCTCAGCAGTTGATGGCACAAGCTTTAACGTTAAAGGCTTGACCTCAGGAGGAACTACACGAGGAATTTCCTCTTCCTCTTCAACCACAGCTGTGGGGACAAGCTCTTCCTCAGAGGGGATGAGCTTTTTAACGTTCTCTCTGAACCACTCCTCGATTTTCTGAAGATCTTTTTTATCTAAAAGTATAATAAGCATTTTCTCAATTCTTTCTTTTGTTCTTCTAGGTTTGAAGCCGTGTGGAAAAACTATGTAGTCTGTCAAAGTGTTGAGCTTATGTTTCTTTATAATGTTCATCGCAATTGCCCAAGCCTGTTTGCTATGTCTCCATCCTCCAACAAACATTTCGTAAATAGGAAGCTCAAACTCTTGTGTCACAGCCTCCTCTTCAGTCGTAAGATCTATATTGAATTTCAACATGTTTTGAGATATAAACTCAAGTCCTTGAACATCTTTTATCTGTGGAGAGCTGTTTCTCATGACAAGTCCTTTTAGATGAATTCCTAAAGGAAGACTCCTGTCGTAAGGAACTATCTTATTTGTAGAAGGATCGTAGCTGTAATGCTTCTCTCCCTCAGGCTCAAAATGATGATAAGCTGTTATAATCAGCGATTTGATGCAGTCTGTTATAGATGAATACTCGATTTTTCTCTTAGTCTTCTCCTCAGCCTCAGAATCAGGTTCATAAAAATCTTCTGACAAGTTGAACCCCCCGAAAAAATTTAGATTGAAAAAATAAAAATATCACAGCTGTGATATCAAAACTCTAGATGCCAATCTCTCGCCATAGGAATGGGATTTCTCCATTCGACTCTGTAGAAGCCTAGCTTAGTCATCTCTTCATCAGATATTTTACATCCGTTTTTATCAACCTCAGCTATTCCATGAACATCTTCATCTCTCAAAATTTTTATCAGACTCATGAGATTATCAAGATCCTTCTGCTCAAGTCTGCTCATATAGATGAAAGTCTTCACATTTTGTCTATCAACATATATCCTCAGACTTATGAAAGAGTCGCTGAAGACATCTCCAATGTTTATAGACACATCTGATGATGATGCTGAATAATAAATGTTTTCTCCCCAAGACTTTAATATCTCCCACGACTTCTCAAGAAAAATCCTCGTCTTCTCGTAGAAGTTTTTCAAAAATTTCTCACGAAGATCTTTATAAGAGCCGTCCAGAGGCTTCATCAGAGATCCACATCTCTGACAGACAGGCGTGATGTTTCTTTTTCTGAAAAACTTGATCTTGCTCTCTCTGATGAGCTCAACATTTAGACACTGAGGACAATAATATAACGCTCCTCTGAATCTCGTTCTGTAAAGTCTGTCTATATACTCAAGATCTTCATTAATCTCTTTAGATAATTTTCTCAAGACGTCTTCATAAGAGAGCTCTTTATTCATCAGGATCCCCGAAAAAATAGAGAGTTATTTAATATTTAATATTAACATCTCTACAGCTCTCAATATTTTGTTTATTATCAAAGCCGTCTCATATCTCATTCTCTCAACATCTGTGACAACAATCTTTTTCCCAACGATTTTCTCAGCCTCTCTCACCAAAGATCCTTTTCTTCCTATCAGCCTCCCTACGTCATCTTCATCTGCAATTATTATCAGCTTGTCGCCGTACTCTAAGACTGTCATAACTCTTTTTATAAAGACGCCTCTGTAGAACTTCTCTAATACATCTATATATTTCTCTCCCTCTCTGATCATTGGCTCAAGCTCTCTGTTCAAAACATCATTAAGCTGATCAACAAAATCTTTTGTAAGCACGTCCGCTCTTCCTCTCAGCCTCATTTTTCTCTCCTCAATGAAGACCTCCACGCCATTTATCACTCTATATGTCTTCGGAACTCTGATCTTCAGCTCAATCTCTCTCTGAACAACAAGATCTTTCGGAGAGACTTCTTCCTCTCTGTAGCTTTTCATCTCGTTAAGATCTTTCCAATGCTTCTCATTGAAGAGGAAATTCGTGAGAAAATCAAGTCCTGCACGATGATATAACATGTCTATATGTCTTCTCTCGTAATCGTCAGCTTTAAACCTGAGATCCATCAGCTCATCAAATGTATATTCTCTATCAAGCTTCGCTCTTATATGATATCCGCCGTATGTCTTGTAGATTTTTACTTCTCTAGATACTTTAAAAGCTTTATCTAACGCCTCAGCAAGATCTTTCTCTTTCTCCTCAGGCAGACCTTTGTACATGTCTATGTCATATGTTAAGAACGAGAATCTATATTTTTTGAGCTTCTCAACATCTTCAGGAAGATCCTTAGGCTTATATATTATGTCATGCTCATGAAACTCCACAGCAATGTAAAACTCTTTTGAGATGTCAGGGATCTCTTCAATGCCTACATATCTAGGCGTGTATTTAATCTCTCTCTCTGTGACTCTGAACTCTCTCTCAAGAATATCCACAGCTTTTGACACAGCCTCCTCAAAACTCATCTTGTTTTTAGAGAAAAAGTGGACAGCATAAGGATAGTAGTAGCTAGATCTTTCGCTTCCAATCCAGACTAGAATATGATACATAAGGATCCCGAAAAAAATTAGGAGATTTTTCCTAAGACTATCAGCGAAGCAAACAATATTGTTATCGCCACGAGAAATATTATCGTAAATGCTATGAGAAAAAGCATTATTCTTATAGAGTGTTTGTTTAGCTCATCAACTACATGTTGAATATCTCCTTTGATGTTGTAGATGATATCAATGTTCATGAGAGCATAGAAGAGATATACAAGCGATACAGCCACTAAGATCATGAATATGATGAATATCGCCAGAAGAATTTTCTCAGGCTTCATAAACATCACTTCGTAAGGATCTCTGCGTATGTCACAAGCTTCTTCAATATGTCTATCGTTCTGTCTAGCTCTGAAGAGCCTGTCTCTCTGATCTTCTGAATGAGCTTATCAAGATCCTCTTCTTTAACATTACACGTTAATTTGAGAAGCTCCTCCGCAGTAACCTCCCTAAGATCTACCCCCCATATCAACATCTCGTTATAAGCTAGATGAAGCATGTTGTTGTAAATCACTATTCTATTGATCATTTTGTCTGTGGAGCCACATCTGAGGCTCGGCTTGATCAACTCTTTAAATCTTCGAGGCTCGATATCTATCTCTGTTCTCACAGCTGTGATATCAGAAGACAGAACTACAGCAGGCAGAAGCCTCTCAAGATCTTTAATTCTTTTCGTGTGCTCCTCCACAGCTGTGGACGTCAGTTCTATAAGTTTTTCATATACTCTCATGACCTCCTCATAGTTCAACTCATCAGACATCTAAATCTCCCGAGAGAAAAAATTTATAAAAAGATTTATGCGTGAATAATCTCGTAGTAGACAAGCCTCTCTTTAGCTTTTTTGAGAATGTTCTTGAGAACATCTATATAATCTCTCTTTATTTTCACAATCTCTGCTCTCGCATTCTCAATTGTTTTAGCTCTCGTATTTATCTCTTCAGAATATTTCTTCTCTATCTCTGACAGCTCTTTACTAAGCTTCTCAAGATCTGAGCGACATCTAGCATCTAAACCACATGTTCTTCTCAACTCATCAAAAACTCTATTAATCTCTTTCTCAATCTCAGATATCTCATAATAATATCTGCCGACCTTCAGCTCATCAACTTCAATATACCAGTTGAACTCTCTCACAGCTTCATCTGTAATATTTCTCCAGCCGTTCTTAGGATCTACATCATCATATAACGGAAATTCAGGTCTAAAGTTAGGCGTGAAGCCTGGCTCAGCATAATTTCCTAAGACGACTACTCTATCTCCAGCCCATCTTCCGAAATACTTCAGCTTCGGCATCACGTAGCCTCTTTCACATTCTTTCTTATCTGAACAGTATATCTCAACTTCATAGTCGCTTCCAAGCTCTCTCTTAATGTTTTCGATGATCTCTTTAAACTCTTCTTTAGAGAAGAAATGTTTTGCGATAAAGGTGCCGTCTCCATCGTTAGTAGCCATCAGATAAGCTAACATTCTCACAGTATTGTTCGCACATATCTCCCAAAGCTTTGCAGAGTCAGGAGGGTCTATATACTCTTTTTTATCGATATTTACGATTATAAAGTATTGACCCATGCTCATCCCGAGAAAAGAAAAAGAGAGGAAAAAGACTATTCTTTGAAACATCTCATCTCTTTCAGAGCATATTCAATGTTGTATTCGCTAACTACGACTGTCTTCTCATATTCTCCATGAGCATCTCTATAAATATATTTATGGAGGATCGCCAGTGGGACGTAGCATATCTCTCCATCTCTAAATCTGACAACAACCTGTCTAGAGATCACTTTGAAGTTGGGCAAATGAGATAACTCGTCGAAATCTTTGATCTCAGTGGTGTCTATAGGCTTCCCCTTGATCTCATTTATCTTGGCGAGAACTTCGCTCCATTTATCAATCCACTTCTCAGAATCTTCTCTTTCTCTCCTCCTACGATACATAGACCTCCCGAAAAAATAAGAGAAAAATTAAAAATTTATTCGTAAATTGTTAATATCTCATCGGTATAGCTCTCGATATATGATGACAAAGGATCTATATTCTCTATCTTGAATCTCTTTCCAGCTTTTCTTGTCACTATTAGAGAGATCTCTATAGGCTCAATCTCTTCATTAAACTCTCTAGCAATTTTATCTATATTTCTCAACATATCTATAAACGTCAGGCTGTGTGTCTCTACGATTACAATGTTGTCTCTAGCAATCTTATATAGCAATAAAGCTAACTTCTTCATCGACTTTGGATGAAGAGCTCCGTCAGGATCTTCTAATAGCAAAAGAGCGTTTTCATCTCTGAAGTTCTCTAAAGCCTTAAGCTTAGCATATTTGTTCATGTCGTGTGGTATTATTAAGGATCTTGCGTTAGTTATCTTCTTCACATAACATAATGTCTCGGGAGTATCAACATTATATTTTCCTCCTCGACACTCCACATCAATATCGTTTATTTTCAGCAGAACTATCTTCTCTTTTAAACCATCTGTGATTTTTACTAGTGCTTTTTCATCTCCTTTAACTGCATAATGTATAACATTTAACAACAAAGTTTTTCCACTCTCTTGATATCCAGCTAATATATTTAGATTTTTTAATTCAAATTCTCCCTCTAAGAAATTTCCTATGTTCACATATATCATACACGATCCCGAGAAATATTTTCTCTTGTGGAGAATATGATTAAAAAAGAAAAATTTTATAAAACCTTCTCTAGAGTCTCTCTAGAGATCATCAGTTTGTCCAAGACTTCATCGTTTATTGTTTTGGCATCATATAATGCCTTGAGTTTTCTCAGATACCAGTAGAGATGTTCAAGTATCACAGCTGTGGAGTTGTTTCCTAATATTGCGTCAATCTCGACCCACAATGTCTTAAACGTCTCATCGTTTATCTTTTTCTCTTCGTGCAGACTGTTTAGTTCAACAAGCTTCTCGTGAAAGATCTTTTTAAGCTCATTTATATTCATAGGGCTTCCCGAGAGAATTATAGAAAAAAAGATATAAATTGTTTAGAGATAAGATACAGCGTAAAACTCTATATCGTTTAGAGTAATGTTTTTAACGTCCTCAGGCTTCTCAAGTCTCTTTTTAAGTCTTACTATTATCGCTGTGTCTCCGCTTTTAGGCGTGTACATTCCTCTTGAAAACGCTATGTCTCTCTCTGTAAGATTTTTCATGAGGTCTGCAGTAGCCTGATGACCTATGAATGAGATTATGTTGCTGACATTTTTAAGAATGTTTATGGCATCCTCAGGCTTGAGCTTCTCAACATACATATATCCTCTCTCAGAAGGCGGGACTAAAGCATTTAAAAGCACTATAGTGTCTGTCTCTCCAGCCTCATTCACTCTTATCTCTCCTATTCTCTCAACAAGCTTTGGAAATCTAACTTTTCCTCTCATCTGAATCTGCTCAGACATATTTTATCCCGAGAAAAATAGGATGAACAAAAATAAAAATATAAAGCTGATTAATTTCTCATCTTCATAAGTGCTCATAAGAAAATCCCGGAAAAAAAAAAGATTTAGGCTGATAGGATCTCTTTTAATGTGACTAAATATTTGATGACATGCACAGCCTTCTCAAAATATTGTTTCTGCTCATCATTCATGTCTATCTCATCTCTCATCTTCTCAAGCTCTCTCAAAAGATCTTCATTAATCACACTTTCAACTCTGTGGTCGTTTACAAACTCAGGCTTAATTACTGATGTGTCGTAGGGAAGCTCTATCAATGTGACGTCTAAGCTGTATGTGTCATATTCTTCAATGGCAAAGAATTTTTTGAGAAGCATTATATAGACGTCCAGACNTCTATNTGNGNTTGATAGTTTTAAAGTCATCAGACTTTTTGTGGTTAAAATATAATTTTTCAAAGATCCTTTGTACCAATNATANTCGAATCTTCTCACATAAGGCAGGTTTTTCTCATATTTCTCTCTCTCAAAATCTTCAATCTTTTTTCTCATAAACTCTTTCAGCTTCTTCATTCTCTTCTCAACTATTCTTCTGTTATCAAAAAGCTTCTCTAAGATCCTTCTGATNTTTTCTTCAAGCTCTCTACCGCTCATCCATTTATCTCTAAGATCTTGAAGATCTTCACGACTTATCTTATCAACATATCTGGTGATGTTTGAGAGATGAATAGATGCACATCTAGTCTTCTCAAAAGTGTCTGGAAAGAAAGGTCTGTACCATTTCAGCTTCTCNATAAGCTTATATTTCCTCGGGCATTTGATTATAAAATATACTGGGTCGTAATCAGNAGCTCTATAAAGTTTTTTCACTATATAAAACATAAAGGATCCCGAAAAAATGTTTAGGCTGATAGAATCTCTTTNTCGACAAGCTCTTTCTTAAAGACCGGGATCAATTTTTCAAGCTCGTCTGAATACTCATTATATATCTTCTCAAGCACATCAAAAGGAACATCATGTTGAAGAAAATATAGTTTGCCATCATATTCTTTATATCCGTATCTGTGTGCCAATCCTATCAGCAATATTTCGTATCCATATTTCTCTTCAATTTTTTTGTTGATATATGATATCTGTTCATGCCATTTTGCTGACAGCTTATATTTCTCTCCTTCATCTGAAAGTCTGATATATTCATTGTAAAGACTCATAAATCTCTCATAAGCTTTCGTAAGATTTGGAAAATCTTCTGATGGAAAAGCTCTTACGACATTCGCTGTGATCATAAGATCTTTATCTCTCGTCTTCTCTATCCCAATTACTGAAATATAAAATGTGGTGGTTCTGAAAAATAATCTGTCTTTATATTTCACAGCGAAAACTATTGAGCTATTATTGTCGCTTGATACAGGAAAAACATCTAACGACTCATCTACTCCGAAATAGCTTTTCGCTTCTCTAACAATCTCTTTTAAAAGACTATGATATATTTGAAAAGATTTTTTTACTGCTTCATAACTCTTAAGATATTCAGTCGAGAACTCATAACAAGTGTGAAGATGAAGATTATATATGTTGTCATTCATCTTTGATAGAGAGGCGACGTAAACTATCTCAGATATGCCACGATAAGATATAACAAGACTTGCTGACATATAGTCATGACTGAAAGGACGTTCGCTAGGAGGAGTGCTTTTCAAAACTTCTATTTCGAAATCCGCATCTATATAAGCTTTATATCTCTCCATATTGAAAAAAGCATCTATATAATCTCTGGGCATGGAGGATCCCGAAAAAAGAAAAGAAAAAGATTTACGCTGTAAGGATCTCTGCCGTGACGAGAGATTTCTTAAACTCTGGAATAATAGTTTCATATAGACGTGTCATTTTGTCGATAAGTTCTTTAAGCTCTGCTTTTGCTTTATTCTTCCAATTCTCATACACGCCATATTTGTCTACAATGTTATTTCTGATGTATCTAAATTCTCCTTCTAAAGTGTTATACATAAATATGAGGTCGTGCATCTTTTTAACCTCTGGATTGTCTGGATCTCTATTTGATAACTTTGAATACTCATCAATTAATCTGTTTATCTCGGAGACAAAATCTTTATTGATATAAAGCTTATTGTAATACTCTTCTGCTTTTTTAAACAGTCTATATAGATATCTCAGCTCTTTATGTTCATCAAAATATAGAAATCTGTATCTCGGATATATATTTACGCTATATGTTTTATTCTTAAGATCAATCTCAAGCTCGACACTATTCATTCTATACGTCTCTCTAAATATACGCACATACGTATGATCAGGCTCTCTATCCTCTTCTTTATTTCTTTTAAAAACATTGTTATACTTCAGATGAAAACTTACATGCACTTTAGTCCCCAAGACTTTCTCTCCGAGATAATATAATATTGAGTTCAGTCTTCTTATAGTCACATCTGTGTGATAACCTTCATTGCTTAAGACAAGTCTATATCTTCCATCTTCGATAGGCTCATAGATAGCAATAGGATGATCATGCAGAAGCCATATAGATGCTTCTCCTTTTAGGTTTCCTTGAGGACTATCGTATATTTTTGAGATCACTATCTTATCTCTAGGATGCTCATAGTTATGAAAATGACATGGCATTCCTTTCGCTGGTTTAAACGTGAAGAATGCTTCTAACAATCTATCTAGCCAATCTTTAGGCATAAGGATCCCGAAGAAGAGAGAAAAAGTTATGTAGAAATTTTTATTTTGTATGACCTCAGATATCTAGGCGGTTCTGCTGATGTTGTAAATGCTAATATCTTTCTAGAGTATTTTCTCAGAAGCTTCTGAACCTCGTTGTCATTTAAATCTGCGATATACCAGTCGCTGAATATTATTATAGAATCGACGTCTCTATATTTCTCATCAACAAGTTTTAACGCTGGTAGGATCTCTGTTCCTCCTCTGCCATAAATGACTCTTATCTTGTCAATATCTCTGAAGCTTTTAACTATTATCGGGTCGTATGCTTTGGCATCCCATTGGATCACTATTACCTCTGAAGTTTCTCTCAAAATGCCGAAGACTTCTGAGACAAATCTTTTAAGCTCTTCTTCAGAGATGCTTCCTGAAGTGTCTATCAATACTGCGACCTCTTTTCTCTTCAGTCTCTCTTTTCCTGGGAGATCATCTGGATGAATGATGTTTATTTTCATCCATGATCTTCTTATGTCCATGCCTAATCCCTTTATCAATAACGGTCTAAGAATGTCTCTCCAATCGATCTCTGGTTTCACAAGTTCATCTATTATCTGTTCTATGTTTCCTGCTCCTCTCCCTGCCACCTTCATAGCCATAAATGTCTCTAACGTTTTTCTCTTTATTTTCTCCTCAAGCTCTTTCTCTGTAAAATTATCTCTCTTCTCTTCATCAGGATCTCCTTTGTTAATTACTTCTACTATGCTGGGTTTTCTCTTCTCTTTTTTATTATCGTCGTTTTTTTGTTCTGATCCTGATCCTTCCTTCTGATCATTATTGTTATCATTATTGTCATTATCACATGGAACTCCTCCGAAAAGATCGTTAGGTAATTTCACTATGAAATCTGGAGGCACAGGCATTTTTCCTTCTTTTCTTGCTTTTCTCAATATTTCTTCAATTATTTCTTCGGCACTTTTCTTCTCAGGATCTGATATGTTGAAAATCTTTCCGATTTTATCAGGCGTAGGTATCCTCTCTAGAATGTTTTTCATTGCTGAAGAGGGGAGCAGATTTATTAAATATTGATTTACTTTAGCATCAGCGACTATATTGGCGATCTCTCTGAGAGCGGGGTTTCTAAGATATTTTCTCAGCCTCGGGACGTGGTTCTGAATTATGTGCATAACCTCGTGAGCTAATGCTAATGGCTTCTCTGGAGTCTCTAGTTTTCTCCATGTCTCTGGGTTAATATATATAGCTACGCCATCCGTAAATATACCCTCGTCTTTCGTTATATATATCCATGTTCTCTTTAAAAACAATGCTATGAAAGGTTGCTGAGGCATTAATAAAGCTATCACGCTCTTCACTTCTTTAATGACATCACTGTAATCATTAGGCATACAGATCCCGAAAAAAGAGGAAAAAGAAAAATTCATCTATATATGCTTATTTCTTCAATAACTTTCCGCACTAGAGGTTCATTGATAAATACCGATCTTTTTGTTTTATCCATCATCATTACTATCACCATCATGAACTCTCTATCGTTTTCAGAGAGCCATTTGAAGAAGCTCATAAATTTCTCCTTAAGCTCGTCTAAAGGTCTCTGAGCCACAGCATATGATACTAATATTTTCGGCGAGGGATCGTATTTATTGAAAACCTCTGGGTTTCTAGATATCTCTTCTAAAGCTCTGACAATATCAATATTTGTTCTGTACAAAGCGTTAAATTTAGTAGCTACATCTTTTGAGAGATGAGCTTTCACAATCTCCTCCTTCACCTCTTGAGACACATTCCTATATCGATACAGGGCTAACGCTAAATCAGTCCACTGTCTTGGACATGTTAATGGCGTCACAGATATCGGGTCATGTTGTTCATCAGGAGCGAAATCCTGCGGGTATACTTTTAAATATGCTAAAACAAGTTTCTCCCATTCATCACCATATCTCTTATTCATATACTCTCCCCATTCTAGTATAGTCGGCGGATCAACTTCATAGACTTTTATTCTTCCTCTCAGAGATTCTGGTAGCTCTCTAGATGCACTATTATATCGAGGCGGATTCAATGCTGAAACTACTTTTATGTTTTTACTAAGTCTTATCGTATATCCCACCTCCATCTCCTGAAATATCGATAGCAAAGCGTTCAGTTGAGCTATATCATAGTAATTAGTCAGCTCATCTATAAATAACACACCATAGATACCCTTTAGTGATAATATTTTTATCTCTTTAGGCGTTAAAAACTCAACAAATTTCTTTACTAAATTTCTCTCAGGAACTGAGAAAGCCTCTGGAACTAAATGAGATACTGGGATCCTGATGAATATATAATATTTCTGAGGGTTTTCAATAATGTCATCTAAAGTCTCATCATCAGCATCTCTGAGATCTATGAATATCTTCCCTAATCTCTCTGCCTCTTCCCTAGCCTTTGTCATAATTATCTCTGTCTTGCCGATCCCTGGTCTTCCTGAGAGAACCATCTTGTGATGCAGACCTAACTCATTTAATAATCTAACTATTGAGACCATACGGATCCCGAAAAAGAAAAAGAGAAAAAATTATCTAGAGTAGTC
>CisS_allDRAFT_1000108_pt1 | contig 15938 bp, 19 predicted proteins | sample CisSprmetagenome_FD_10649 | JGI IMG/M metagenome (IMG submission 10649) | reverse complement strand
GGTCTATGTGTCCGTGGGTAGCAAGGATATACATGGGTGTTGTTCCCTCCAATGCCCTTAAAATCGCCCCCAAATCTGCCCCCGGGTCTATTACCACCGACTGCCCCGTGTCCTCATCTATTATCACAGAGCAGTTCAAACTTAAAGGTCCCACAGGGATAACCTTTAGGATCATCTCTTGAAGAGCTCTGGAAGTTTTAAAAGATAAACGTAAATCCTCTTCCACTTGCTCCACTCTATGGCAGGCAGGTTTGCTCCGTAAATCTTGTTGGGTTCCAAGTCCTTTGAGACACCGGACTTTGCGGCAACCTGCACGTTGTCGCCTATGTTTACATGGTCTGCCACACCCACCTGCCCAGCAAGAATGACATTTTTGCCAGTTTTCACGCTTCCCGAGAGCCCAACCTGACTTACTATTAGGTTTCTCTCTCCCAATCTGCAGTTGTGGGCAACCATAACAAGGTTATCTATCTTGGTTTCCTTTCCCACAATGGTGCTGTCAAGCAGCGCCCTGTCTATGGTAGTGTTTGCACCTATTTCCACATTGTCTTCAATGACCACATTGCCTATATGGTTTAGCTTGATTATGCCATCTTTGGTTATGTGATAGCCAAAGCCGTCTGCCCCTATGACCGCTCCGCTGTGGATGCGCACATTCTTTCCTATGACGGTCCTTGGGTATATATGAACTCCGCTGAAGATAACCGTGTTTTCTCCCACAAAGGAGTGGTCTCCGATGTAGCTAAAAGGATAAACCTTTACGCCTCTCTCAAGGACTACGTTTTTTCCAATGTAGGCAAAGGGTCCCACATAAACATCCTCTCCCAACACTGCCGAACTTTCCACGTGGGCCTTTTCGGAAATGCCGGTGGGATGCTCTTCTGGATATAGCTTTTCCAGAACAATAGCCAAGGCGAGCTTTGTGTCTTTTACCAGTATGTAGCTTGGATGTTCTACTGGCTTTGGAACCACCAAGGTGGTGTCTTTTACATCCTTTACCCTCTCCGCATCCTTCTCAGAAGGGCAAAAGATCAAAGTTCTCTCCTTTGGGTTCTCAGAGAAGACACGCCTACAAGTTCTAAGTTTTCACCAAAAAGCAAACCATCCACCAAGTCTGCAATATCCTTAGAGTTAAACCTCATTTGGGCACCACCCTGTAAAATCTCTTTTTACCCACCTGAAGGCGAAGCTCTTCTTTTATCTCTATCTCTTGGTTTGGGTCCTCCACCTTTGTACCGTTTATCCTTAAGCCTCCTCCTTCCACCACCCTTCGGGCGGAGTTTTTGGAACCCTCTATACCAAGCTCAAACAAAAGCTCGTAAGCCCTCCTTTTAAGACCGTAAGGAACCTCTATGATGGGGGCATCTTCGGGAAATTCTCTCTGGGAGAAGGTTTTAACGAAGAACTCTAAAGCCTTGTCCGCCTGCTCTTTGCCATGGAAACGCTCTACGATAAAGTGGGCAAGCTTCTTTTTAGCCTCCATTGGGTGCAAGTTTTTCTTAAAGTTCTCTATCTCCTCCTCTGTGTAGTCAGTTAAGAGGGTGTAGTACTCCCACATAAGGTCGTCTGAGATGGACATGATCTTGCCAAACATACTTTCTGGCTCTTCCTGTATGGCTATGTAGTTTTGGTAAGATTTGGACATTTTTCTCACGCCATCTAAGCCTACAAGCAGTGGCAGGGTTATGCAAACTTGCGGTTCCTGTCCAAAGGCCCTCTGTAGGTCCCTTCCCACCAGAAGGTTAAACTTTTGATCTGTGCCGCCGAGCTCCACGTCAGCCTTTAAAAAAACCGAGTCGTAGCCTTGCAGTAGAGGATATATAAACTCATGAATGTATATGGGAATGCCTTCTTTAAAGCGCTTTGAAAAGTCATCCCTTTCTAACATCCTTGCCACCGTGTATTTTCCTGCCAGCTTTATGATCCCCTCGGTTCCAAGCTCAGAAAGCCAGGTGCTGTTGAAAACTATGTTAGTTTTTTCTGGGTCAAGGATTTTGAAAACCTGATGCTCGTAAGTTTTGGCGTTTTCCAACACCTCCTCCCTTGAGAGGGGAGGTCTTGTTTCGCTCCTGCCTGTGGGGTCCCCAATCATAGCAGTAAAGTCTCCGATCACAAAATAGACCTCGTGTCCAAGCTGTTGGAACTGCCTTAGTTTTTGAAGCAGAACCGTATGACCAAGATGCAGGTCCGGTGCGGTTGGGTCAAAGCCCGCCTTTACCCTCAGGGGTCTTCCTTCCTTCAGCTTTTTCAAAAGCTCTTCCTCTTCAATGATCTCAACAGTGCCCCTTTTTATGATGCTCAACTGTTCTTCAGGAGAGAGCATGTGTAAAATTTTAAACGCTTTTCTGTTAAACTTTTATAGCTATGAGAAAGCTAACCTTAGCTTTGTTAATACTTTCTGCCTCCTGTGGAGTGGTGAGGACGGGCGAAGAAGGACTTTATAAGTACAGCCTGCGCACTACGATTATAGAAAACGTGGAAAACTGCGAGAGCTTGCTAAAGAAGGAAAGCCTTAGACCTCAGGTGTGTGGGAGGTGCAGGATAACCTTTGAGCCCCAGAGGAATAGGCTTGTGGTGGCAGAAACCGATGAATGTGTGCCATACAACGCCTACGGATGCTACACGACCTCTGGAGATACCTTCATAATAAATACAGTAAGCTGTAAGCCTTTCACGGAGAGATTGCCACGAACTCTGGAACAACCCGTAGAGAAAAAAGAGCAAAAGAGGTAAAAAGGTGGAGCTGATATTTGAACTTTCTGAGAAAGGAAGGAAGGGGTACAGGCTACCCAAGTTAGACGTGCCGGCGGTGGATGTAGCCCAGTACCTTGGCGAATACTACAGGGAGGACTTGAACTTTCCGGAGGTCTCGGAGCTTGACCTGATACGACATTACACAAAGCTCTCCCAGAGAAATTACGCCATAGACACCACCATGGTGCCCCTCGGCTCCTGCACCATGAAATACAACCCCAAGATCAACGAAGAACTGGCTAGAATAGAAGCCTTCACACAGATGCATCCCTTTGCGCCAGAAGATTGTGTCCAAGGTACCCTCAAGCTTATGTATGAGCTCAAAGAACTTTTAAAGGAGCTTAGCGGTTTTGCGGAGGTTTGTCTTCAGCCTGCTGCCGGTGCACAGGGAGAGCTCCTTGGCTTACTCCTCATAACCGCCTATCACCGAGATAGAGGAAACACCCACAAAAACAAAATATTGGTGCCAGACTCCGCCCACGGCACAAACCCAGCTTCTGCCAGCATATGTGGTTTGGAGGTGGTAAGTGTAAAAAGCGACGCAAACGGAGAGTTGGACTGGGAGGACTTTATAAAAAAGCTTGACGACAGAACCGCAGGGCTTATGCTAACAAATCCGAACACCCTGGGCATCTTTGAGAGAAAGGTCAAAAAGCTCGCAGACGCCCTGCATCAAAAGGATGCACTCCTTTACATGGACGGTGCCAATTTCAACGCCTTAGTTGGTGTGGCAAAGCCCTCTACTTGGGGAGTGGATGTTATGCACTTTAACCTCCACAAAACCTTTTCCACACCCCACGGAGGGGGTGGTCCGGGTGCTGGTCCCGTGGGAGTTTCAGAGAAGTTAAAGCCCTACCTGCCTGTGCCACAGGTGGAGTTTGACGGTCAAAGGTATTACCTCAACTGGAACATTCCCAAAAGCGTGGGTAAGGTGCTTACATTCTACGGACATGTGGGTGTGATGCTTAGGGCTCTGGCATACATCCTTTCCTACGGCAAGGAGATAGATAAGGTATCAAAGTTTGCAGTTTTAAACGCAAGGTATTTATACAGCCTTCTTAAGGATGTTCTGTGGGATCCGTACCCAAACTCACCCAAAATGCACGAAGTGGTCTTTTCTATGCAAAAAACCGGCATAAGTCCCTTAGACTTAGCTAAAGCCCTTTTGGACAAAGGCTTTTACGCACCTACCATATACTTCCCCCTGATAGTCAAGGATGCAGTCATGATTGAACCCACGGAAACAGAGAGCCCAAGAACTATAAGGGCTTTTGCCAATGCTATAAAGGAAGTACTCCAGCAGGACCCGGAGGAGGTAAAGGCCAGTCCAAAAACTACACCGGTGAGAAGAATAAAGGAGGCAGAAGCCAACAGAAAGCCAATCCTCAGAGCCTCATTGGCATGATCACACAAAGATAGGGATCCTTTTCCAAGTTTGCGCTCTCAAGTATAACAGGGCTATCTGCGTCTATTGCCTTTAGATACACTCTGTCAAAGTCAAACTCTCCAAGGGCTTCTAAAAGATACTTTCCGTTAAAACCTATTTCCATAGGCTCAACGGCAGAAAGGCTCTCCAGTATTTCCACCTCATCCTTACCTTCACCAAACTCGGGCTCTGAGATTTCCATCAAAATGACCTCAGAGGAGAACGAAAGCTTCACAGGAAAGGCGCTAGCAGAAGCTATTGCGGAGAGTCTCTTTAAAGCACGTTCAAATTCGCTCCTGTCAAGAAGCACGTTTAACCTGTAGTCAGTAGGAATAACTGCCATGTAGTCAGGATACTCTCCCTCCAAAAGTCTAACAGATAGGGACCAATTTTCTCCCTTCACATGGGCAAAATTCTCGTCTTTGCCCACTTCCACAGAGCCTATAGAGTCCTTTAAAAGCTTTTCTAAGACCTTTAGGCTCTTACGGGAAAGCAAGAGCTCCTCGTCAAAGGAAACACCCTCGGGCATATAGAGGGCAAGCCTGTGTCCATCAGAACCCACAAAATGAAGCCTTCCCTCTTTACTTCCCACATACATACCCTGAAGGGCATACCTCGTATCCTCTTTGGATATTGCATAATCTACCTTGGATATACCCTTTAAAAGTAAACTGCTCGGAATATCACCCTTGCACACAACTTCAGGAAATTCGGGAAACTCGGAAGGGTCGCCACAAACCAGCTTGAACTGGCTCTTTCCTCCTTTGATAATCAGCTTATCCTCTTCCAGCTCCATATATACCTCGGCGGAGGACAGATTCTTTACTATGGATGTCAGCTTGTCTGCGTTGACGGAGGTCTCTCCGGGAGATTCCACCCTTGCGGGCAGATTTAAAACCAAGAAGTTCTCCAGGTCTGTGGCGTAAATGATCAGCCGATCTTCCTCCGCTAACAGTTTAAAGTTGTTTAGAACAGGAAGGGCTGACTTCTTTTCTGTAGCAGATTTTGCCTTTGTAAGCACATCCTCCAGCTCCACCCTATCCACAAACAGACGCATGGCAATAGATTATAACATTTTTGCTTTAAAAAAATCCCCTATCAGGACATTCCCCCAAAGGTTGATGTTCCTAACCCTTTCCTCAATTTCTTAACAATTTCTTAACATTTCACCTTTACATTATTGCCCATGGTAAATCACGTAGCCACTTATGGCAACACGGTGAGCCTGTACTTTGACAGCGTGGAAAGTAAAGTTCTCTTTAAGAGTAGGGTGGCAGGTTTGAAAGGTATAAAAATAGAAAAGGAAGGCTACAAGACCTTAAGGCTCAAAGTGGAGGACCAAGCCCTTTTAGAAAGCCTGCCTGAGAGCTTAGAGAAAAGAAGAAGTCTAAACAGTTTAAGCATAAACATAGAGGACTTGTATTCATATATTTCTCCCTTTATCAAGCACCCTGCCCTCAAGCTTGCCTTTACTGTCATCAATACCATCATCGAACTAAAAAGCTGACATCCTCAGAAAAGATTACGCAACGTCCACTGTGTTAAAATACGCCCAGACTGGAAACTCTTGGAATGAGGGAAGAAGTATTTAAAAGGCTCGTTTTGAGATATGCTGAGAAGTGATTTATCCAAGCCCTCCCAAATCCCTTAAAGCTTGCTTTATTTCTTGAATAACCTCTTTGTTGTAAACAATCTTTCTGCCTTTTTCATCCTTTACTGAGAATACTACAAAAACCTTTCCTCCAACTTCTTTTTCAAACTTACTGTGGCTTCTCTTAAGCCAATCTAACCAATTGTGTATTTGAGGGGTCTGTTTGTAGGTTATGGGTTTTATTTGTATGCCTATATATCCTTTCTGGGCATCAATGTAAAAATCTATATTGTATTTCCTATCCCATTCATCAGGAGCTGGTTTCAGCTTAACACCTATTTCTTCTTCTAAATACTCATATACCGTCTTCTTCTCTGTTATATATCCTTCATAGGTCTTATCTAAAACCAACTGCTTAATATAATCTTTGCAGTCTTCTTCTGATATTTCTTCTACTTCCTTTTTAAGAACTTCGTGTATCTTTTTACAAAGCTCAACACCTAAGTAGTCCAAATACTCTTCCACAGTAAGGGTAGGGACTGACTTTTTCATCTCAATGTACTTAGGAGGTTGTACATTCTCGTAGTAATATTTTTTCCAGTCTTCAAGGCTCTTAGGTTGACACTTTCTTATTTCTTCTGAGACTTTACCCACATATTTAGGTCTGTTATACTGCCATCTGTTGAGAGCTATGTTTAAAACCCACTCCTTAGCCAATTTTTGAAACCTCCATAAATTTATTCTTATAGGAGAACTCTTTTTCTGTATCAACCTTTGCCAGACCCATTTCCAACATCTTTTTGTTAATAAATATTTTGTTTTTTAGATACACATAAGCATCCACGGAGGTATTATGATAGAAATCTTTTCCTGCTTCAAACTTCAAAAAGACTTGTTTGCCTTTCACATACCTATTTAGATACTCCATAGCTTCTTTTGCCTTACTCTCTGGCACTTCCAAGCCTAAAAGCCTAACTACCAATCCAGTATCTAACAGCAATTCTTTTTCTGAGATTACTTCTACCACTTTGTAGAGCTTTTGTTTTCCAAATCTTAGTTTTTTCTCTTCAATAATTGGCTTTGCATCCTTTATTCTGGGTTGATAATTCACTTCAGGAAACTTTGGACTTTCCTTTCTTTCTATGATTTCCAGGTTTAAAGCTCCAACTTTTCTTTTGACTAACTCAACAAACTCAGGATTTATTTCATATCCTATTGCTTCTCTTCCGAGCTCTAATGCGGATTTCAAAGTTGTTCCACTACCAGCAAATGGGTCAAGCACTTTATCACCAACAAAAGAAAACATCTTTATGAGCCTTTTGGGAAGTTCTTCGGGAAAAACTGCCTCGTGTTCTACCTGCTTTGCGCCTCCAAATTTCCAGTGTCCACTAAAATACTCTTTCCACTCCTCTTTGCTTAAGATTGATAGCTCTTTCCTATCTTTGGTAACTTTTCTCTTACCCTCCTTTTTAAAAATAAGGATAAATTCATAATCTATCTCAATTATACCGTTAGGTGGATAAGGAAAGCTTCCCATGATTACAGCTCCACCTGTGGTATTCATAGTAGTTTTTTTCTGCCAAATTATAGCTCCCATATAATCAAAACCGATTTCTTCGCACATAGATATTACTTCTGCGTGTATGGGTATTACTTTATACTTTCCGTATACCACACTTCTTGCAAATTGATCGCCTATGTTTATGCAAAACCGAGAACCTTTCTCAAGCACTCTGTAGCACTCAGAAAAAACCCTGTAAAGATCCCTTAGGTACTCGTGAAGGCTCTGCCCGTAGCCTATCTGCCCTTTAACTCCATAATCTTTTATATGCCAGTAAGGTGGTGAAGTTATGATCAGTTGCACGCTTTCATCTTCAAGCTCTTGCATACTGCGAGCATCCGCTAAATAAAGCCTTGCCTTCATTACATTCTCAGAAATACTGAAAGATACTTGTCCCTTATAACAAGAAAAATTATAGCACACACCCTGTGTTAAAATATGCCCATGCGCTTTAGAGGAAAGGTTTGGAAATTTGGAGACAATGTGGATACAGACCAGATCATACCAGCCCGCTATTTGAACACCTCGGACCCTTATGAACTGGCACAGCACGTTATGGAGGATTCGGAACATCCCAACTTTGCCAAGGAGCATCAGCCGGGAGACATAATAGTGGCGGGTAGGAACTTTGGCAGTGGCTCTTCAAGGGAGCATGCGCCCATTGCCATAAAGTATGCGGGGGTTCCTGTGGTGGTTGCCAAGTCCTTTGCAAGGATCTTCTTCAGAAATGCCATAAACATAGGGCTTCCCATTGTGGAGGCACCAGAGGCGGTGGATGAGATAAATCACGGCGATGAGCTGGAGGTGGATTTGGATAGTGGCATAATAAGAAACCTTACCACGGGCAAGGAATACAAGGCTACCAAGTTCCCAGAGGAGCTTCAGGCGATCCTGCGGGCTGGTGGGCTTATGGAGTATGCAAAAGCAAAACTGAGCAAAAATGTCAGCGGATAAGTTAAAGGAGCTCATACTCAGCAGAGCCCTAAAGGTGGCAGAGGAGCCCATCTTTAAGCTCTCTTCCGGGAAACTCAGTAGGTACTACATAGACCTAAAGCAGGTTACCCTTGACCCGGAGGGAGCCTATTTGGTGGGCAAGTTCATGTATGAGTTGGTGAGGCAGTTTGGCGTTCAAGGAGTGGGTGGGCTCACGCTTGGCGCAGACCCCATAGCCTACGCGGTAGCCTTTGTATCCTATTTGGACGGAAATCCTATAAAGCCCTTTGTGGTCAGAAAGGAGCCAAAAGGACACGGCACAGGAAGGCAGGTGGAGGGACTCCTGAAGGCAGGGGAAAGGGTGGCGGTGGTGGAGGATGTGATTACCACAGGTAGTTCTTCCTTAAAGGCGGTGCAGGCTTGCAGAAGGGAGGGCTTGGAGGTGGTGGGCGTTTTTGCGGTGGTGGATAGAGAGGAGGGGGCTCAAGAAAACTTGAGTAAAGAGGGCGTTGAACTTTATTCTCTTTTTAAGCTCTCCCAGTTGATTTGATGGACATTTGGCTGGCGTCTTTGCTTTTGGTAGTAGGCACCGCCCTTGGCAGTTTTATGGTTTTGTTCTTCAGAGGAACAGCCCTCTCATCCCTGAACGTTAGCCTGTCCTTTGCGGGCGGTGTGATGTTAACCGCCAGTTTTGCAGGCCTTATACTGCCCGCAGTGGAAAGGGGTGGCTTTTTCAAAACCGCCTTGGGTGTAGTTCTTGGCTTTGGAGTCATGGCTTTCGTGGAGAGGCTCTTTCCTCACGAACACCTTACTATAGGACAGGAGGGCATACTGCCTTTTTGGCTATATCCCTTCAGGATATACCGGAGGGTTTGGTAGTTAGCCTGCCTTTGCCGCCACCCTTGGCTTTTTGACGGGAGTTCTTCTTATGCTCTTTCTTGATACGGTTAGCTTTTAGCTGTGTTAACAAATTTACAAAAATGTAAGCAATTTTACAAGGCTATGGGCTGTACTAGGTGTTCAGAGGCTTTTAAAATATTGCCTGTGCGGGGTGTGCCCTTTTGGCACACTTTTTGCACAAAAACTATAAGGAGGTTGGAAAATGAAAAAGATAGAGGCGATCATCAAGCCCTTTAAGTTGGACGAGGTAAAGGATGCCCTCGTGGAGATAGGCGTAGGGGGCATGACCGTCACGGAAGTTAGAGGCTTTGGTCAGCAGAAGGGACACACGGAAATCTACAGAGGCACCGAGTACGTTATTGACTTTTTGCCCAAGGTCAAGATTGAGGTGGTGGTAAAGGATGAAGACGTGGAGAAGGTGATAGAGACTATAATGAAGACCGCCCAGACAGGAAGGGTGGGAGACGGTAAGATCTTTGTCATTCCCGTAGAAGAGGTAATCCGAATAAGGACGGGAGAAAGAGGTGAGCAAGCTATATAAAAGATCCTATAAAGGAGGTCAAACCATGCCAAAGTATTCACCGGAGGAGGTGCTGAGCCTCATTGAGCAGGAAGGGGTCCAGTATGTGGACCTCCGATTCTCTGACCTTTTTGGTCAGTGGCAACACCTTACCATCCCAGCCTACGAGCTGTCTCTCTCTACCTTTGAAGAGGGTAGAGGTTTTGACGGCTCCTCCATAAGGGGTTGGCAGTCCATACACGAGTCGGACATGTTAGCCATTCCCGACCCAACCACTGCCTTCATAGACCCCTTCATGGAGCCAAAAACCCTTGTGATGATATGCGACATTTACGACCCCATCACCAGAGAACGCTATGGCAGAGACACCCGTTATATAGCCCAAAAGGCAGAGCAGTACTTGAGACAAACGGGCATAGGAGACACCGCCTACTATGGACCTGAGGCGGAGTTTTTCATCTTTGACTCGGTGGAGTTTGGCACTTCCGCCAACTACGCCTTCTGGAAGGTGGACTCAGAGGAAGGATGGTGGAATAGGGAGATTACTTCTTCTGGCTACAAAATACCCCACAAGAGGGGCTACTTCCCAGTGCCACCTTTGGATAAGACCCATGCACTCCGCAACGAGATGGTATCCATTTTGTCCCAGCTTGGTATTGTGGTAGAACTGCACCACCATGAGGTTGCCACTGCTGGGCAAGGAGAGATAGACATACGCTACGATTCCTTGGTGAATCAGGCGGACAAGCTATTTATTTACAAATATGTGGTTAGAATGGTGGCTCACAAGTATGGTAAGTTTGCCACCTTCTTGCCCAAGGTTCTTCCCAACGACAACGGAAACGGTATGCACACCCACTTTTCCATATGGAAGGATGGGCAAAACCTCTTTGCTGGCTCCGAGTATGCGGGTGTCTCTGAGATATGCCTTTATGCCATAGGTGGTATTCTAAAACATGGACCTGCACTGACCGCCTTCACAAACCCCACCATAAACTCTTACCACAGGCTTGTGCCCGGTTTTGAGGCACCTGTAAGGCTCGCCTACTCTGCGAGGAACCGTTCCGCTGCAATAAGAATACCCACCTACTCCCAATCTCCCAAGGCAAAGAGGATTGAGATCAGGTTCCCAGACCCCACCTGCAACCCATACTTGGCTTTCGCCGCCATACTGATGGCTGCGATAGACGGGATAGAGAACAAAATCCATCCCGGAGAGCCCTTTGACAAGGACATATACTCACTGCCTCCGGAAGAGCTAAAGGACATACCCCAACTGCCCGGCTCCTTGGAGGAATCCCTAAAAGCCCTTGAGAACGATTTTGAGTTCCTTCTGAAAGGTGGTGTCTTCACCGAGGATCTAATCCAAACTTGGATAGAAGCCAAGAGAAAGGAAATAGACGAGATAAGGTTCATACCCCACCCCAAGGAGTTTGAACTTTACTTTGACATTTAATTAAAAAAACCGCCCCGCCCTCAAGGCGGGGCAAAGGAGGAGATAGAATGCGTCGCGTAGCAAGTATTATACCACTATTGCTTTCAAGCTTAGCCTTTGCGGAAGAGCAAGCCCCCAAGTTAGATACAGGGGACACCGCTTGGATGCTTACAGCCACAGCCTTGGTTATGCTCATGAGCCTACCCGGTCTTGCCATATTTTACGGTGGATTGGCAAAGGCAAAGGACACCCTAAACACCATAGCCATGGTATTTACCGCTTATGCCATTGCTTCCGTGGTGTGGGTGATATATGGATACACCTTAGCCTTTGGCACGGACATTGGAGGAGTAATAGGTAGTCCAGCCAAGCTCTTTCTAAGCGGTGTGAATGCCAAAAGCCTTCAGGGGACCATTCCAGAGCTTCTGTTTGTGGCTTTTCAGGGAACCTTTGCGGCGATAACTTGCCCTCATAAGCGGTTCCTACATAGAGAGAATGAAGTTTTCCGCATGGCTACTTTTTAGCATCCTTTGGGTGAGCTTTGTGTATGTGCCCGTAGCCCACTGGGTATGGGGTAATGGCTTTTTGGCAAAGCTTGGTGCCTTGGACTTTGCGGGTGGCACCGTGGTGCATATAAACGCAGGTATTGCAGGCTTGGTGGGTGCCTTGATATTGGGTAGGCGTAAGGATACTGCCCTCATTCCCAGCAACCTTCCCATGGTTGTTATAGGCACTGGGCTTTTGTGGTTTGGATGGTTTGGCTTTAACGCAGGCTCCGCGGTAGCTTCAAATGCTCTGGCATCGGTGGCTCTTCTAAACACTAACGTTGCCACGGCGGTTGCAGCCCTATCTTGGATGTTTGTGGAATGGCTCCACGCCAAAAAGCCCACCGTCCTTGGTCTTGCGTCCGGTGCCATAGCTGGGCTTGTAGCCATAACTCCGGCGGCGGGCTTTGTGAACGTGATAGGTGCCATCATCATAGGCTTGGTGGCTGGCGTTGTGCCCTACTTTGCAGTGGCAGTGTTAAAGCACAAGCTTGGCTATGACGATGCCCTTGATGTGTTTGGCATTCACGGAGTGGCGGGCATACTCGGTGCCGTCCTTACCGGTGTTTTTGCGGACCCTTCCATCAACGAAGCGGGCAAAGGTCTTCTGTATGGAAACCCGGGGCAAGTTTTGATCCAAATCTTGTCAGTTGTAGTAACTATAATCTACGATGCCATAGCCACCCTTGTGATCCTTATGGTAGTGAAAGCCCTCACAGGTCTGAGGGTAAGCCCTGAAGAGGAAGTAGCTGGGCTGGACAGCTCCCAGCACCGTGAAAAGGCTTACAACCTTTAACAGAGGAGGTTTTGCCATGAAAAAGTTAGCCCTTCTCAGCCTTTTTGGCTACGTAGCCCTTGCACAAGCCCTCGAGCTAAAGCTTGAGCCCATAGGCACCATCAACGTTAATGGTGCGCTAACTGTCTATACCATCCATTCCAACAACAAAACTGACGACAAAAAGACCCGCTACGATGTCGGCTCAGCCATTATTAGTCTTTCCAAGCCCGCAGAGCCCCTTGGCTTTACCTTGATCGGTGGTGCATACGCATTTCCAGTGGTGGGTGTGGGACTCCTAAAAACTTCCAAATACACAGACCTGTTCAGCCCAATTCCCGTGGCATACTTGGAATACTCCCCTATGAAAGGGCTGTCCATTCAAGCGGGAAAGCTTCCCACTATAATAGGCTATGAGTCCGCCTTTACTTACCAAAACAACTACATCCAAAGGGGTTTGGTTTGGAACATGCAACCTGTAGTAAACAACGGCGTTAGGCTAACCTACAGCACAGACCTCTTCTTTGTAAGGCTTGGAGCAAACGACGGCTTTTATACTCTCAGCACAACCCATCCAAAACCCGCCCTTGAGGCAAGCCTTGGACTAACTCCCATAAAAGATGGCTCAATAGCCATTAATGTGATCTTTCCCGACAAAAACTCAAGACCAAATGATACCGCAGACCCTTCCAACAAGAGGGAGTTAAACTTGGTAGCTTCCTACACACTGGATAAACTTTCCCTCGGTGCGGACTTGCTCTATGTGGAGGCTCCAAGGAGCGACAAAGCAAATGTTCCAGAAAAGGCAAAGGCAAGCGGTGTAGCACTGCATCTATCTTACGACCTAAAACCCTTTAAGCTCTCTGGTAGGGTAGAGTATGTAAAGGATAACTCTGACGCTGGGGGCATAGATTTAGTGGGTCTTGGCGACGGAAACAAAGGCTGGACCTTTACCGTAACTCCCGCCTACACTAAGGGTCCCCTATTCTTGAGGGGTGAGCTCTCTTACGTAAAGGCAGACAAAGAATTTACTTTGAACAAACAATAAGAAGAACCAAACACGCATAGGTGCAGAAGTTGGGTTTATGTTTTAAAGTATGGGCATAAAGGCTGTCCTTTTGGACATAGATGGGGTGCTGACCATAAGGGATAGGTTAATAGAGGGGACTCCGCGGGCCCTCAAAGAACTTAGAAAAAACTTCAAAATAGCCCTCGTTACCAACACGACGAGGGTTTCCTCTCGCATGATTTTTGAAAGGCTGAGAAATCTCGGCTTTGACCTGGAAAGGGAAGAACTCTTTACCGCACTCAAGGCCTCAAGGGAGTTCTTGGTAAAGAACAAAGCCAACGCCTACCTTTTGGTTTCTGATATGGCACGGGAGGAGTTTGAAGGCTTGGAGGATTATCCAATAAAGTATGTGGTTGTTGCGGATGCATACACAAATTTTACCTATCAGAACCTAAACAACGCCTTTAGGCTACTTTTAGAGGGTGCGGAGCTCATAGCAGTTGCCCCAAACAGATATTTTCTGGATGAAGATGGAAAACTTTCCCTTGATGCGGGACCCTTTGTAAAAGCCCTTGAGTATGCAAGCGGAAAGACTGCCACTGTAATAGGTAAGCCCTCCGCGGAATTCTTCGGATTGGTTTTAGAATACTTAGGAGTTAAACCTGAAGAAGCTTTGATGGTGGGTGATGACATTGAGTTTGATATTTTGGGAGCCCAAAAAGTTGGAATGAGGGCTTGCCTTGTAAAAACGGGAAAATTCAGGGAAAGCGACCTTGAGAAGGGTATAAAGCCAGACCTTCTGTTGGAAAATGTAAATGAACTACCAAAAGCTTTAATGGAGGCGCTTTAGAATGAAGGCTTTAGCCATAAGGCATGTGCTTGCGGAACACCTGGGAATGATGGAAAGGGCCCTGAGAAATTTAGGCTTTAAAGTGGAATATCTGGACACCGCAAAGGGGGAAACTTTAAAAGAGCCCTTGGAAGAATACTCCCTTCTTGTTGTCCTCGGCGGATATATGGGTGCTTATGAAGAGAACCTTTATCCCTTCCTCTCTTACGAGTTTAGGCTTATGGAACAAGCCCTGAAATTGAACATTCCTATTTTGGGCATATGCTTGGGAGCCCAAATGCTCGCAAAGGTTTTGGGGGCAAGGGTCTTTAAGGGTGATAAGGGAAAGGAAATAGGTTGGATGGATGTTTTTAAGGTGGGAGAGCATGAGCTTTTCCAAGAGTTTCCAAACACATTAAAGGTCTTTCAGTGGCACGGGGACACCTTTGAGCTTCCAAAGGGTGCAGTAAGGGTTTATGCATCCGAAAAGTATGAAAACCAAGCCTTTGTGTATGGAAAGGCTGTAGGCTTGCAGTTTCACATAGAGGTGGATCAAAATATGGTTAAAGAGTGGGCGGAGCTTTACCGCGATGAGCTTCAGGAGGAGAAGGTAGGGGAAGACATGCTACGGGTGGAGGACTGGGTGTATGAACAAAATTACCGGCTCATTGAAAGCCTTATGAGAGGGCTAATTTAGAACTTTTTCAATTCTATGTTGTATTTCTTTATTCTGTAGTCAAGTTGCCTTAGGGTAAGACCCAAGAGCTTTGCGGCGCGGGATTTTACGTATCCGGTCTTTTCCAAAGCCTTTATGATCTCTTCTCTCTCCGTGGCTTCTACAAAGCTCGGCAGGTGCTTAAAGCTCACCTTTCCGTGCTCCGGATGGAAGTATTCGGGAATGTCCTTTTCTGTTAGCAACCCATCCCTCAAAATAACGAGCCTTTCTATGAAATTCTCCAGCTCCCTCACATTCCCATACCAAGGATACTCCATCAGCTTTTCCATAGCCCTCCAGCTTATCCGCACATTCTTTTTGTATCTTTGGTTGAAGACCCTTAAAAAGTGTTCCACAAGCAGAGGAATGTCCTCCTTTCTTTCCCGGAGGGGCGGAATGTGTATAGGGAACACGCTTATCCTATAGAAGAGGTCCTCTCTGAACTCTCCCTTTTCCACCATCTCCGCCAAGTTTTTGTTGGTGGCACATATAATACGCACATCCACCTTTATGGTCTTTTCTCCTCCCAGCCTTTCAATCTCTTTGTCCTGTATAGCCCTCAGGATCTTGGGCTGTATAGACAAAGGCATGTCTCCTATCTCGTCCAAAAAGAGGGTGCCACCGNTGGCAAGNTCAAACTTTCCTTTCTTTGGNGCATAGGCNCCCGTGAAGGCNCCCTTNTCATATCCNAAGAGCTCTGCCTCTAAGAGGCTTTCGGGTATGGCTGAGCAGTTTATGGTTATTATGGGTTTTGATTTTCTGGGGCTTGCAAAGTGTATAGCCTTGGCAATAAGGCTCTTCCCAGTCCCGCTCTCTCCGGTGATCAAAACGGTTATGTCCGTTTGTGCCACCTTTCGGACAAGCTCAGCCAAGTGCCTTATGGCTGGACTGTTGCCCACGATCCCTTCAATGCGGAAATTCTCCGAGAGGGCTTCCGTTAGCATT
>CisS_allDRAFT_1000107_pt1 | contig 16000 bp, 18 predicted proteins | sample CisSprmetagenome_FD_10649 | JGI IMG/M metagenome (IMG submission 10649) | reverse complement strand
GGTGAAGACAACGTAGACCATTCCCTCTCTCGTGAGCAGGGCGTCCTTATCGAGGGTCTGAAGCCCTTCTTTCACGGCTGTCATCGTTAACCCCCCATGTGAAGCTCTTATTATTCCCTCAACAGCTCTTGTATCCGTCTCAAGGGTAAGGTGACGTGATCCAGCGGCGTGCCCTCAGCCCTCAAGGAGTCCATGAGGTAGGAGCACCTCGAGCCGTACCACGCGTTCGCTATGATCGCCGCCCCCACGGCGGCCTCCTTGAAGGGGAAACTGTGCTTTATCCCCACGGGGAACTCCTCCTTCCTCTTCCCGCTGACTATTATCGGCGCCCCGATCTCCTTGGAGTACCACTCTGCGATCATCCTGGTTATTTCGATCACCCTAGTGGGGTTAGACGGTTTGTAAATGTCAGACTTCCCCAGAGGTCCTGCCAGCTGCGCCACTTCCCCATCTATACAGCCCAGGCTCCCGTAACCCGGAAGAATCGTGCCCCCGAAGCCGTCGATAATTTTCCTATCCTTAACTACTACCACTGCCGTGAAGGCGGAGCCGAACTCCACCAGGACGAAGCTCTCGTACATGGTCATATAGAAGATCGCCGAGGAGACCTTGTCCGCAGTACCCATGTCCACGACGTTAAACTTCCTGTGCTCGGGGACGCTCGTGAGCTCCACCACGCCAGGTATCGTGAACGAGTTCTCTATGGTCCTGGAGATTCTAAGGAAGCTCCTGAGGGGACCGTCCTTCCTGGGATCGTCGAGGCTCATCAGGAAGATCTTCTCGTCGTCTATCTCGCTTCCCCTAACGAACGGAAGCCCGAAGCCTGATGGTAGGGCTACTGCCTTGGGTTTGAACGACTTAAGGAGCCTAACTATCTCGTGAACGTCCTTCTGGAACTTGAACGAATTCCACTCGTAATACCTAATCAGTCTACAGTTATCGTCGACCACAGCCAGCGCTGTAGAGACCGTGCCAGGATCGAAGCCGGCGAAGGTCATTGAACGTACGACACCTTGACCACGTTGGTTAACCTCTCCACGCTCAGCTTCGCCGCGGTGGTTTCTATGAGCGAGTCGGCGAACGCCTCGAACTCCTCTGCGTCGGTGCCGCTGAGGAACATGAACTGTACTGAGGTCCTAGACCCCGACTTGCTTCCCTTGGACATGGCGACGATCTCGAGGGCCTTCATCACGGCCATATCGAGGTCCCTTTCGTTAAACGTTCCCTTGAGGACTGTGCCGAGGGCTTGTCCCAGTTCCCTCCAGCCCCCCTTAGGCTTTATTTCGGCGAAGCGCGTCAAGGTGTCCAGGACCTTGTACATTATGAGTACCTCGCTGGGGGATATACCTTCCTTGAGCATCTTGAGACCGGTCTCGACTAGCAAGTTGGTGAGCGTGTAGACCTTCATTCCGGCGGACTCAGCGTAACTCCTCAGATCCTCGTAAACGTCGGACCTCATGAAGCATGGTGACCTCGAGCTCTTAACCGACAATAATAACCCCCTATGACCTTATGCGGTTATGTATATAAGTGTATACAATACTACAGCCTACTCCCCAGCCGTTATGACCTTCCCCTTAACGACCTTAACGACCACCAACCCGCCTGAGCTCGAGAATGACACTATCGAGTACCCAAAAGCCTCGAGAAACCCCTTGATAGTCCTGTAAGCGAAGTCCGAGACCTCCTCCGTGAATAGCGGAGCCTTGAAAACGGCCTCTATCTGGTCATCGTTCTCATTGTTGCTGAGGAGTTCTAGATAAGGTGTTAAGACTTTCAAGAACTCAAGCATATCGTTATGATCGCTGACCAACCCGTCGTTCTTCAAGTAAACCGCCAGCCCCCTTGTGAACCTCTCGACCTCCTCTAGGAACGAGGTATAGGCCTCGCTGTTCACTCTCCTTACCTCTTTAAGCAAGGGCATTAGGACGGATAGAGGGAGTTTAATTATCCCCAGCTTATCGAGGGTCCTTTGCGCTATGTAGGAATTCCCGAAGCTCGTGTATTTCCCCTCGAAACCTCATGATCTTGGCTGACTCCTTCAAGGATGAAGACAGTAGACTCCTAACTATCTCTTCCTCCGCCTTGTTAGAGTCCTTATACGACTTGACAGACGTTACGCTTTCGACGGACTGTTTGAACTCTTCATAGACGGACTCCGGCAGCGGAACCAGCTTGTGTGATTCCTTCTCTCTCCTTTTGGACAAGACCTACACGGATGTTACTCCCCATCTCTATAAATTCGTTTCAGTGGCTGCCCACAGAGAAGTCACCGATCCTTTCGGCTCTTTCTCATCACAACATTAACGAATCGCGCCTTGTATTACGTCTTATTATTTAACTCCTTATGGAATGGTGGCGGGGGGAAATAGCGGCGCCTGGACTTGAACCAGGGACCTCGGGGTTTCCCCACGCCGTGTGAGGCGTTTATGAGCCCCGCGGGCTACCAGGCTGCCCTACGCCGCTACCCTACCCCGCCTTGTGAATTTTTGTCCTACGCAATTTAAGTTTGTCCTTTCGTATGGTTGAATAGCTCGCGGAAGTCCGTTAGATTTCACCGCCCAGCATTTCGATCGATCCATTAAGAGGGAAGTAAAGTGTGGCGGGCCCGCCGGGATTCGAACCCGGGACCTACGGGTCACCCCTCCGCACTATGGACGGTTAAGAGCCCGTCGCTCTACCTGGCTAAGCTACGGGCCCGAGGGTATTTCCTTAACACGCGGTTTAAAGTTTACCTACAGATACCGGGCTGATGGAAGAAAAGTTATTACGAGTGGGTAGAAATGTCTCCAAATGCCGAGGCTCTTCGGTACGGACGGAGTGAGGGGAATAATTAACCAGGACATGACGCCCGACCTAGCGCTACGCCTGGGAAAGGCCATCGGAACCAAGTTCGGCAGAGGCAGCAAGGTTCTGGTCGGCAGGGACGTGAGGTCGGGGGGCGACATGCTAGTTAAGGCCGTTGAGGCTGGTCTGCTTTCGGTGGGCGTTAAGGTTTTCGAGGGAGGCATGGCCCCTACTCCGGCCCTTCAGTACGCCACCAAAACCCTCGAATACGATGGGGCCGTGATAGTCACGGCGAGCCATAACCCTCCAGAGTACAACGGGATAAAGGTTGTTGCCAACGACGGGATAGAGGTGGACAGGGAAGTCGAGGAAGAGATCGAATCGTATTTCTTCGAGAACAGGTTCAACACGACCTCCTGGTCGGAGAGCTACGGCGAGGTGAGAAAGGAGGACAGGGTCGTGGAGACGTACGTTAACGGGATCCTCTCGCATGTCGACACCGCGAAGGTTAGGTCTAAGGGTTATAGGGTGCTGATAGACCCAGCCAACAGCGTGGGGGCGCTAACTAGTCCTTTGGTGGCTAGGGCGTTGGCCTCTAAGGTCTACACGATCAACGGTCATCTCGACCCGCTCTTCCCCGCGAGGGTTCCGGAGCCCACCTTCGAGAGCCTGACCGAGACCTCCAACGTCGTTAAGGCCCTCAGGCCCGACCTCGCCGTGGCCCACGACGGCGACGCGGACAGGGCGATATTCCTGGACGAGAACGGCGTGATACACTGGGGCGACAGGAGCGGCACCTTGCTCTCCTACTGGGCCCACGAGAAGAACCCTAACCTACCCAGGAGGATATTCACGGCGGTCTCCAGCTCCAGCCTAGTTGAGGAGTACCTGGGCAGGTACGGGATCGGAGTGGAGTGGCTTAAAGTCGGAAGCGTCGGGATAGCTAGAGAGCTACAAAGGAAAGGAGGGGTGGCAGGCTTCGAGGAGAACGGTGGCTTCATGTACCCGCCCCACCAGTTCGTTAGGGACGGCGCAATGAGCATGGCCCTAATGTTGGAGCTGATGGCCTTCGAGAACGAGAGCCTATCCTCCCTGTTCTCGAGGCTTCCCAAGTACTACCTGGTTAAGACTAAGGTGCCTCTGAAAGGCGACGTCAACAAGGCCTACGAGAGTGTCAGGAACGCCTTCTCTTCCTCAGCCAGGAAAATAATAACGATAGACGGCATCAAGGTGATCTCGGACGACTTCTGGTTCCTCGTGAGGAAGAGCGGGACGGAGCCCATAGTTAGGGTGTTCGTAGAGGCGAAGGACGAGAGCCAGGCGAAGGAGCTGGCTAACGAGCTGATCAAGCTGGTGGGTGAGTCGCAGTGAAGTACAGGCTAATGGATCTCCTAGCCTGCCCCATGTGCAAGACCTTCCCGCTCAATCTAATTGTGCTCTCGGAGAAAACCGTCGAGAGGAGTCCGCCGGATCAAAGGAGGCCCATATGTGAGCTTTACTGCGGCTATAGAAACGTGAAGACCTCGGAGCTACAGAACCCGCCGTGCGACGAGTGTTACAAGAAGGAGATAGTAGAGGGCTTCCTTTACTGCCCAACTGCAAGAGGTGGTACCCGATAATCGATGAGATACCGAGGATGTTGCCGGACAAACTGAGAAAGAAGGAAGAGGAGCTGGCCTTCCTGAAGAAGCACGCCTCCAAGTTGCCCAAGAGCCTCGTCGAAGAGGGTCTCCCGTTCAACTTGAAGACCGCCTAAGGCGACGCGCTGGGTTTTTGCTTGAGCTTGAGGCGACGTCGTATTATCGATTTATTAGCACAGTCAGGTGATAGTATAGTAAGGGTACCGGAATGGAAGGAGGATTTCTCGCCAACCTAGACGAATGGATCAAGATGCAGAAGAACCTACTTGAAACGGCTAAGGAGATGGAGAAGAAGCTGAACTCCGAGGAGATGGACAGGCTCGACATGATCCTAGAAACTAGGACCGCGTTTCAACACATGATGAGGACGATTAAGGCCTTCGATAACTGGCTTCAGGACCCCATGGTGCTCAAGCACATGCCGAAGGAGATGCTGGAGGACGTACTTAAGACGGTCTGGAGCATGTTCGAGACGCTGTTGGAGTTAGACATAAGACACACAAGCCAGTTCAGGGAACTAGTCGCCAAACTAGGGAAGGAGGGTAAGTTGGATCCGCTCATCTGGAACAGGCCACTGGGTCTCGAGGAGGGCCAACAGAGCAGGAGAGGACCCTTCACCACTATGTGAGAACCGACATCAAATTAGTTTCCATATAAATAAACTAACCTAAAATTTTAATTATTTCAACTGTTTAAAACCCTCTTCCTCTCCTCCTGGATCTCAGCCTTTGTTCCTCGTCGATCGCCTTTATCTTTTCCTTTAATTCCTGAATCAAGGAAGTCAGCTGGTTCTTGAAGGCCTCGTCGACGGGGTTGCTCTCCAGGAAGTCCTTGCCGTTGGAACTCACTTTCAGCATTTTAGCCTGATCGTTTTCTAGGAGGCCCAGGTAAAGCAAGGCTGTCAGATCGTCCTTAACCTGCGGACTCGTCACGTTATTCCCTAATGTAACTATGTTATAGCCCAGGTCGAGGCCCTTGTTCTTCAACTCGCTGATGGCGTATAGGAGGGCCTTCTCGGAGATACCGTCGAAGTTGCTTATGAGGTAGAGCAGCTGGAGCTTCCTCTTATCCTCTTTTACGGAGTCGGAAGTCACGACCTGTTTCGTAACGAGCTTGAGCTCCTTCGACTTCGTCTGGCTTCCGGGCTGAGACAAACTTACCCCCTTGGCTTTTCCTTCTTAATATCCCTTTAATATGTTAACTATCTCCAGAGCGGCGGCGTACGGGTCCTTTGATTTGGTGATCGCGCCTCCCACGACGAAGATGGAAACTGGTAGGTGAAGGAGCTCCTTAATCCTCTCGGCGTTAAGCCCTCCGGCCACTGAGACCATTACCCCCAATGACGCGACCTCCTCGATCTCCCTCTTCATGTCGGCGACCGTTATCTTCCTAGCCTTCTGAACGTCCAGACCCACGTGGAGCCCAATGATGTCAGCGCCCAGATCGGCGACCCTTTCGGCCCTCTTGACCACGTCCTTCACGTTTATCATGTCCACCTGGACCAGTATGTCTGACTCGTGCGCTCTCGAGACCGCGCTCTCAATCGTCGAGTCGTCCATCGCGCCGAGCACCGTCATGATGGAAGCTCCAGCCCTCTTGGCTATTTCCGCCTCCACGTCGCCGGCGTCCGCCGTTTTCGTGTCTGCTAGTATTATCCTGTCGCTTCCTGAGGCTTCCTTTATCGCCTTTATTCCAGCTATACCGTGGGATTTCACCAGCGGAGTTCCGGCCTCAATTACTGTGGCCCCAGCCCTGCTGACCTCCTTTGCCGTCTTAACCGCTGGCTCCAGATCGATGAAATCCAGCGCTACTTGGAGGTGCCTCCCCGTCTTCAGCCTGGAAACCAGACCGCTTATCGGCATCCCTAACGCGAAGTAAACGAAACTAGTACTTAACGTCGAACCAGTTAAAGTTTAAATCAATAGTAAAGCGAATTTGAGCTGTGATTTCCGTTGGTTAAGTACGTCATAATTACGGGGGGAGTCCTGTCGAGCGTAGGTAAGGGCACTATCTCGGCCTCGACAGGGCTTCTCCTCAAGTCCATGGGCTACAACGTCACGCTCGTCAAGATCGACCCGTATCTGAACGTCGACGCGGGCACCATGAACCCTTACATGCACGGCGAGGTATACGTCACGGAGGACGGTGCTGAGACGGATCTCGACCTCGGCCACTACGAGAGGTTCGTCGACGTCATAATGACCAGGTACAACAACATAACCGCGGGCAAGGTCTACTTCGAGGTCATCAGGAAGGAGAGGGCCGGCGAATACCTGGGGCAAACGGTGCAGATCATTCCACACGTTACTAACCAGATAAAAGAGATGGTCCGAGCAGCACAGCAGTACAGCGGGGCTGATGTGGTCATAGTTGAGATAGGAGGAACGGTGGGAGACATTGAGGGGTTACCTTTCCTAGAGGCGATGAGACAGCTAGCCCTCGAGGAGGAGGGTAACGTTGTGTTCGTTCACGTCGCCTTAGTCGAGTACCTGAAGGCTACCGGAGAGCTCAAGACTAAGCCTTTACAGCACAGCGTGCAGGAGCTCAGAAGAATTGGCATACAACCTAACATCATAGTCGCCAGGTCCGAGATCCCTCTGGACGAGGAGACGCGTAAGAAAATAGCGTTGTACACGAACGTGAAGCCTGAACACGTTTTCTCGAGCTATGACGTTAGCCTGATCTACGAAGTTCCATTGACATTAAGGGCCCAAGGGTACGACAAGGCCCTCGCCGATAAACTCAACATAGAATACAAGACTCCCGACTTGTCCAAATGGGAGGAGTTCGTGGACAGGGTCAAGAAAGCGAATAAACCCGTGAGGATCGCTTTGGTAGGAAAGTACGCTAAACTGAAGGATAGCTACCTGAGCATAAAGGAGGCCGTTATCCATGCCTCGGCCTATCTGGGGCTTAAGCCTCAGATGGAGTGGATAGACTCCGTGGAGTTAGAGACGGACGAAGAGGCCCTCAAGAGGCTCACCACCTTTGATGGTATCGTAGTGTTGCCCGGGTTCGGCGCGAGGGGGGCGGAAGGGAAGATAAAGGCCATCAAGGTAGCGAGGGAGAACAACATCCCATTCTTGGGAATATGCTTCGGTCTCCAGCTGAGCGTGGTGGAGTTCGCGAGGAACGTCGTAGGCCTGAAGGGCGCTCACTCGACCGAAATAGACCCTAACACGCCTCATCCAGTGGTCGATCTACTCGAAGACCAGAAGAACGTCAAGGAAGTCGGGGGTACAATGCGTCTGGGGGCGCAGAAGATTATCCTGAAGGAGGGGACTACGGTTCACAGGCTATATGGGACCTCCGTGATCTACGAGAGGCACAGACACAGGTACGAGGTGAACCCCAAGTACGTGGATCTCCTGCAGAAGCACGGGATGGTGATCTCCGGAGTAAGCGAGAAGGGCCTAGTGGAGTTCATAGAGTTGCCTAACCACAGGTTCTTCGTGGCTACACAGGCCCATCCGGAGTTCAAGAGTAGGCCGCTAGCGCCCTCACCGTTATTCGTAGGCTTCCTCAAGGCCGCCGCTGGGCTTTAGGACGATTATCACCCGTTCGACCTTAGGCCTTATCACCTTTTTCACCCCTTTAACCCCAGGGACGTAGACCGACTCAACTAGGCCAGCGCTTTCGAGCACGCTTATGTGCGTGCTTACCGTCCCTTTGCTCAATCGGAGCCTCTCGCTCAGTTCGGTCACGCTCAACTCTTCCTCGTAGAGCATTCGCAGTATGTTTACTCTTGTTATGGACGAGAGGGCCTCTATTACCTTTGTTATATCCTCCAGGTCTTCAACCACTAGGTCCATTCAGACCGAATTCTTCACATGGCCTTCGGTTGAAAAGGGAAACAGCCTCTCGTGAACAGTTTTCAGGACTAAGGCGGTTAGGTTTATATGCAGATGACGGAAGCAAAGTTCTGAGTCAGCGTTGCAGGCGAAAGTCGAGAACCCCCTCAGGGGTTTAAGGCTGGCTACTAACAAGCTGGTGTTCGTCAAACTAAAGGACGGTTCAGGATACATAGGAACTCTGGAGCAAAGCGACTCTACCATGAACCTGATCTTAAGGGACTGCGTGGAGATCGGCGAAAACGGGACTGACATGAAAGCGAAGTACGGGAGGGTTCTAATTAGAGGAAGCAACGTCCTTTACGTCAGCGTGGATTACGAGACAATCGTGGGGAAATAAGCACATGAACATTTAAACGGAAGCTGACGAGTGTGACCCAATGAGGAACATCCACGTCCAGCTGAGCCATTGGGCGGACGTCGATAACCTGGAGGTTGAGCTTGTCGAGAGGAAAGGTACGGGCCATCCTGACTTCATAGCGGACTCCGCTTCCGAGGAGGCCAGCAAGAGACTCTCGTTATATTACTTAAAGAACTACGGCGTTATCCTGCATCACAACCTTGACAAGACCTTAGTAGTGGGAGGACAGGCAGTTCCGAGGTTCAAGGGAGGTGAAGTCGTACAGCCGATTTATATCATAGTCTCAGGTAGGGCTACTACCGAGGTGAAGACGGAGAGCGGCGTGGAAAGCGTTCCGGTCGGAACAATAATAATTGAGGCTGTAAAGGACTGGCTCCGTAACAACTTCCGTTACCTCGACCCCGAAATGCACGTGGTGGTTGACTACAAGGTCGGTAAGGGCAGTGCGGATCTGGTCGGAATCTTTCAAGCCTCAAAGGGGGATCCGCTCTCGAACGATACTAGCTTCGGCGTCGGGTTCTATCCCTATTCTACGCTCGAGAACCTTGTCTACTCTACGGAAAGGCTGTTGAACTCTAAGGAGTTCAAAGCGAAGGTCCCAGAAGTGGGGGAGGACGTGAAGGTAATGGGCCTGAGGAAGGGAAAGGACATAGAGCTGACCATCGCGATGGCAGTGATTAGCAAGCTGGTGAGCGACGTGAATAACTACCTGGCAGTGAAGGAGGAGGTCAAACAGGCTGTCCTGGACTTAGCCTCCAAGATAGCTCCCAGCTACAACGTGAGGGTTAACGTGAACACCGGAGATAGGGTGGACAAGGGGATACTTTACCTGACTGTCACTGGCACCTCTGCGGAGCACGGGGACGATGGGATGACGGGAAGGGGTAACAGGGCTTCGGGACTCATAACCCCCATGAGGCCCATGTCACTTGAGGCAACTGCCGGCAAGAACCCCGTGAATCACGTCGGCAAGATGTACAACGTGCTGGCTAACGTGATAGCAAAGAAAGTTGTGGAACAGGTTAAGGACGTGAAGAGCGCCCAGGTAGAGATCCTTGGTCAGATAGGCAGGCCGATCAGTGACCCCTTGATAACTAACGTACAGGTTCACACTTATTCCGGTCAGCTGACGGCTGACATAAGGAGGGAAATCGAGGGGATAGCGGACGAGCAACTTGCCAGAGTCACTAAGCTCACGGAGGACATACTGGAGGGGAGGGCTCAGCTCTTCTAAGAAGCCCACCTCTTCTTTCTATATTCCTCAAACATCTTAACCAGATCACTCGTCTGAATCCCTTTCTTGTTCAACATTTCCCTTTCGAGCTCGACCTTGAGGACCTCTAGGTCCTTCAGGACGCTTACGTCCACTATTGCTATCTCTCTCCCGAAGTAATCGAAAATCCTAGTGCTGATTTCCTCCCCTAGCGCGAAGGCCTTACCGTCCTTTATTTCGATCACACCGGGTTGACCAGGCCTGATGAGGACCTTCCTGCCCGATAGGACTTCCTGGACTAACGATTCTAGTTTAGACCTTTCCTGCGTTTCCCTATCGAGGGCTTTCTCCAGATCATGTAGCTTCGACCTTAGGAACTTAACGCGCTCGCTTAGCTCATAGACCTTCCTGTCCTTTAGCACCTCCACCTTGTAAAAGGTTTTCAACTCCGTGAGTTTCTCCTCTAGCTCAGCCTTCTCCCTCGCTAGTGCCTTCACCTTCGCCTTGAGCTGCTCGAGCTCCCTGATCAACTCAACGGGGGGCCTGTACTCGACGGGTCCTCCGACCTTCTTTATATCCTTAGCCTCGGTTGCGGTTTTCTCGAGGCTTTTCTCTATTTGCTCCTCCACGCAGTCAGCAACGGTTCTTCCAGAAATGATGCACGATATCACGGAGTCCTCATCTATGTCGATGTCCAGTTTCCTCAAAGTAGACTCGGCCTGTCTCAGCTTCCTGCTTACTTCCCTGAAGGCCTTCAGGGCCGCGGCGAGGGAGTCCCTGACGTGCGGATCATCTATCTTGAGACCGTGTTCGTTAGCGTACTCCTGAACCATCTGGGCCTTCTCCTCGACCGTTAAGGACTTCTCTGGATAGAACAGCTTGACGCCCCCCAGCTGACTAGCCAACTTCCTGACCGTGTCGCTAGGAGGATTGACGTCGGTGGCTATTATCACTGGGTTACCGAACTTCCTGATGATCTCTATCACGTCGAGTCTGTCCATGGAACGCCTGCTCGTGAAGTAGACCGGGGTGCCGTAGACGTCTATTATCGATATGCCCGTCTCTATCCCTGGATCCACCCCTACTATCAGTAACCTCTCGCTCTTCCTCTCGTCTTGAAAGATCAGCTTGCTTTTGTAGACCGGCTTGAGGTCTACCTTGACAGACTGCGTGCTCACCTTCCTTACTAAGCCGTAAAGGCTCTCCCTAGGGGCGTAGACTATGAAGACCGCCTTCTCCACGCCCGCTTTGCTCCGTTTGACCACGTAATCGTAATCAAACCCGTTGTTGTCTAAAGCCTCCTTTATCTTCCTCGCGACTCTCAAAACGGTTGCCCTGACGTTTCTCTTGTACCTGTTACTGCTCATCCCGCCCTTGGAGGTCGTCCTGCCCTTGCTGATTACGATCTTGGTCTTGGACTCGTAGGCGTTTATTACAGTTCCGACGCCTTTGAGGGCAAGGATCGCGTTAATTAGGGCTGTCTTAGTCGGCCTGGGTTTGCCCTGCACGTCGATGGAATACCTCCTGGCGACCTCGACTAGATCGTCGAACTTGCCCTGGTTGAGGTTAACCTGAACCAGCTTTACCTCAGGGGGCAAAAGCGATAGGACCTTGACGACTTCCCGCTCGTTCGAGCCTAGCTCGAACACGTTGTCGAGGGCTATTAGGTTCGGCCTTAACTCCCAAGCCAGCCTTATCAACTTGCTGAGCTTCACGCTCTCCTCCTTAAGCAGGATCTTCTTTTCATCGATAACGACGACTGAGTAAGTCGGCTGGGAGCTAGCCTGAGGACTCTTACCGGGCTCTATGTCAAGCCCCAGGACCCTCATGCTTCCCCCTTAACGTAACTTAACGCCCAGCCTGGGTCCTCTTCTATCCCGAACCTCTTGCTGAAGAAGCCCAATATGTTGTTCACGTCCCTCTCGAGAAGCCACTCGTCCTTCTTGGCCTGAGGCCAATCTATAACGTAGGGCTCCTCTGCCCTGATTATCACGTTATATTCGCTAAGATCCCCGTGGGCTTTATTGCACTCAACGTAGGCGACCCTCTCCGTGGCTAAGATGGCGTCCAAGACCTTCTTTAGTTCCTGGAGCTCCTTGACCCTCTGGAGTGGCTGTCCTTCTATGAACTCCATGACTACCGCGTTATAGGAGTAAGCGTAAGGCGTCGGAACGTTTCCGTAGTTCCTCTTGACGCAGTCCAGCGTCTCGAATTCGTTCTTGGCTGACTCCGTGCTCAGTATTATCCAAGGTACCCTTTCAGGCAGGCCTCTCAGTTTCCTCACGTTCTTGAAGCTGGATCTACCTATCCTCAGGAACTTTATGGCGAGCGGATCGTCGTTGAACGAGTAACCCAAGTAGACCGCGCTCTCCTTACCCTCGCCTATTACGGCGCTCACTTCCTTAACGACCTTACGCCTTATCAGGTCCCTTACGGCCAAGGCATCAAGTCCCGAGAAGGTGGGTTTGAATGAGACCTCGCCCATGATCAGCTGTTTAGACACAAGCCTCAGCCTGAAGAGGCGGTCGGAAACCACGTTAGCCTCCTTCTCCGTAAGGCCGAACCTGCTCCTAAGCATCGAGACCGGGACGTACTCCCTGTTCCTGGCCTGATCCACTAGGAACGCCAGGGCCCTCTCCTCGATCTCATCGAGTAAAGCAGCTCTCTCGACTACGCTGAGCCTCAACCCTATTGTAAACTCGAAACTCCACCTTTTATTTAGTCACGGATAGGACCTTCGTCCTCCCAGGCATCAGCCTCTCGATGTCCTTCTTAAGTGCCCTGAGTCCCTTTAGCCCAGTCTCCTTCTGTAGCACCCTGATTACCTTCTCAGTTGCCTGGGAGGGGTCTTCTTCGCCTGGAACCAGCTTAACGTACTTCTCGCACCTCCTCCTCACAGACTCCTCGCTTCCCACGAATGGCCTGTATGAGCCCTCGTAGTTCTCGAGGCAGAGGTAGAGCTCTAAAGGCACTTTCAAGTAGTTCTTCTTCCCGTATACCATGAAGGAGCCCTTCGGCAAGTACTCCCCCGATGGAGGGCTCTTGGAGACCTGATCACCCTTCACCCAGAAGACCTCTATGTAGCTGAGACCGACCTTCCAGGCTTTGGAATAAGCGGCCGCAATCGTCGCGGCGTCCCTTATGTCTTCTTCTGTCGGCTCCTTCTCGCACTTCAGAACCGTAGCGGCCGCTCCTTGTATGTCAGCGTGTAAGAACACGTCGTTGGGGTCCAAGTACTTCTTCACTATACTCTCGTTCTGGTCCGCGTCTATTCCTGCTAAGATTAGGAGACCGTTCCTGGTGAAGGACCACCTGAACCTTTCGTACCACTCCCTTTTCCTGACGGAGATCCTGCTCTCGGAGACTCTCTCCTCAATTTGTGCTTCCAGGTTCGCCAGCTTCGCTTGCAATTCTTGAAGGGCCTCCCTCGCCTTCTTCGCCTTCGCCTCCAATTCCTTCGCCCTCTCGTAGATGAGTCCTAAGTTCCGGTTCAACCCGATGGAAGGGTCGAGCTCCACCTCTATCCCGTCAATCGAAACCTTGACCTTCCCCTTCTTGTCCTTCAGCATTTCCTCATAAGTGGGGTATTCCGCTCGAATCTTGTCCGCCAACTCCCTGAGCTTCTTCGCCTCACCCTCGTAAGCCTCAGCGCTTCTCTTCACCTCGTCTATCGTCGTTTCGAGCTTCCTTTTCTCCTGCTCTAACGCCTCCTTGAGTTTCCTCTCCCTCTCCTCCTCTTCCGCCTTGGCGAAGAACTCCTCTATTAGGTCGTTGAAACTCCCTTGGTACTCCTTACAGTTAGGGAACTCTACGGGAGCGAAGGTGGTTTCGGAGTAGCACGGCCTTATCTTGCCGGCCCTTATCCTCTCGATGAGTTCCTGGACCTTAGCCCTAGCGGCCTCAAGCTCCTCGGGGGTCGTAGCCTTGATCCCCAACCCTTCGACTATCTCCTGAGGGATTCCCAATATCCTCCTTACGTCGCCCTTCTTGAGGAGCTTCTGCACCTCTTCCGGGCTTAAGGCCTGCTGAGGAGGCGGCCTGTACAGCAATCCGGGCTTGAGCTCGCGNTCCTTCATTTCCCTGGACTCATTCACGAAGAGGATCTTCCCGTCCTGCGACAGAACCGCGANAACCCCCCTAGTTAGGAGTTCCACGAGTATNGAGTTCCCGTCGGAGAGCTTCAACACCAGTATCCTCTCGTTACCTAAAGNTTCTACCTCCTTGATNNACCTCTCCCTGATCAAAGCCCTCAGGTTCTTCACCTTACCGCTAACCTCAACGGGCCTGGAGGTCTTGCTCAAGAACACCCTCTTCCCAGGCTCGAGGATTAGGTCCTTGTAACCGTCCCTACAGTAAAGCTTAAGGTCGTAAGCCTCGAGCCCGCTCAGTAAGCTCACGTTGTCTATCCTGCACCCCTTGATGGATTCAGCGTTCTCGATGAGCCACGCCAGGAGGTCGATGAAGCTCATGTTCTTCTTGACGGTTATATTAAACCCCCTCCGCTCTCTATCCTCGTGGACCTTCAGGATAAAATCACCGTAATGAGGGGCGTCCTAGGGTGCATAGTGGGCATCCTGTCGGTTCTAACCTTATCCTTATCGATTCCTCTCGCTTTTGCGCTCCCCCTCGTTGGGTACGGTGCCTCAGCAATCATCGCGAGGCTTTTGGGGGCACAGTCGAAGTGGGACCTCTACCTTAGGGCGACGTACGTTTACTTCGCTGCGTGGCTTTTAATATTTCTCGTTGTCTACAACCTCTTCCAATAAGGCGATGCAGAGGCAGAAGTTCGTCGTCGACGCGATGCTGGGAAGGCTAGCCAGGTGGCTGAGGATACTGGGCTACGACACAGAATACAACAAGGACTACGAGGACTGGAAGGTTCTTAAGATAGCTGAAGCTGATCGGAGGATCATCATAACGAGGGACAGGGGGCTCTGTAACAGGGCCAGGAAGAAGTCCTTACCGTGCTTCTATGTAGAGCCTGACTACGACTTAGTTAAAGTGCTTGCAATGCTCGCTAGGACCTTCAAGATAGATCTGAACGTCGACTTCAGCGTCAGTAGGTGTCCTAAGGACAACGGTATCTTAGAGAAGGTCGACGAGAGAACTTGGAGGTGTATGAAGTGTGGACAACTCTACTGGAGGGGTAAACACTGGGTTACCATCACTCAGATACTTATTAGAGCTAGAAGCGAATTGGAAAAGGAAGTTGACACTCCTCGAGATCTCAGAGCTAGACAAGGAAAGGGGGAAACAGCTGGTAAGGATAGCAAGAATGGCTATAGCGGAGAGGTTAGGGCTGGGAAGACTGAACCTGGAGGAGTTCAACGACCCGATATTGAACAAGAAAGGGTTAGCCTTCGTAACGCTTGAGACCTATAGCGGTACCACCACTTCCTTAAGAGGATGCATAGGCTACGTTGAGGCGGTCGCCCCTATTAAGGAAATAGTGGCGAGAGCCGCGGAGGCCGCCGCCTTCAGCGACCCCAGGTTCCCTCCTTTATCGAAACACGAGCTGGACGCCGTCATAATTGAGGTCACGGTACTCACCAAACCCCAGCCCATAACGGTGAGTGACAGGCGGTATCTACCCAAGGAAATCAGGGTGGGATGGGACGGGCTAATAGTGGAGCGTGGCATAACTCACTCGGGGCTTTTGCTGCCACAAGTACCCGTGGAGTACTGCTGGGACGAGGAGACGTTCCTCGCGGAGACCTGCCTTAAGGCTGGCCTATTGCCCGACTGCTGGCTCGACGAAAGGGTTACCGTAAAGAAATTCCAGGGAATAATATTTAGAGAGATCTATCCGAACAGTGATGATATTTCAGTGCTGAATCCTAGAGACGTTCCGTGCAAACTTTTAGAGGAGACAAAGACACCGAAGTACTGAGCTTAAAGACAACCTTAAATCTCCACTGAAAGGAATGCATCTTTAGTCATGGAAGAGGAGTTCGCTGAACTATTCACGGACGAAGTAAGGGAGGCGTTAGTCGACGCCCTAAAGGACATGAAGAACCCGGTNGACGTACACGTTTTCATAGACTCAAACGACCCACACTGCCACTACTGTGAGGTGACTAAGAGGTTCCTCCTCTTCATGAGCGACGCCGCACCAAAAGGTGACGACAGTCTATCTCTCCTTCGCGTA
>CisS_allDRAFT_1000106_pt1 | contig 16133 bp, 18 predicted proteins | sample CisSprmetagenome_FD_10649 | JGI IMG/M metagenome (IMG submission 10649) | reverse complement strand
GGGACGCTCCCGATAAGGGATTTTTAGAACAGCCTCTCCAAGGTCTGTATTCCATCATCTGCTCAAAGGTATATGGACATTCCTGTGGGAAATCTTTTTCCGTGGGAAGTCTGCCAAAGTATTTTTTGGCTAAGTCCTCCGCCTCTTCAAACCAACCTATAAGGTTTATGACTGCATACTGCCAAGCTTTTTCCAAGCTTTCTTTTTGCTCAGCCTTTTGTCTGAGGGAAGGAGTATCTTTAAAGAGCTTTTTGATCTCGCTTCTTGCGTTGATTATGCTCTTTTTCCAACTGCCACCCGCATAAACCTCCTCCCTGAAGTTTTCCCACTTGTAAAGGTGCTCCATTATAACTGCCATGAGGCTTATCAAGCTTTTCAGTTCCCTCTTTGCCATATCCTCTATCTCCTCCAGGAGGTTTCCCCAGTCTACAAGGTCATATTCTCTGTTTTTAAGGAGCTTTAGATTTTCCATAACCCAAAGGTAAAAGTCCTTTTCGTATAGCTCTTTTAGGTTTTGGGTCTTTAGTTCCATGGGTTTTAAATTTATTCCCTCACAAGCTCAAAGTTTATTGGAGAGCCGTCCTTTAGCCTAAGTTCAAAACCTATGCCACAGTCTTGCCCTTGCTTTCCTACTTTTCCAAGCACCTGACCCTTTTTTACGCTTTCCCCTTTCTTCACAAAGACCCTTTCCGCCCTTGTATAAACGGTTATGTATCCATCTTCCTGCTCCACCATAACCACCCAACCGTAGCCTTTAAGGTCATCCCCCGCATAGAGTACTTTACCCCTTTCAACAGCCCTAAAGAACTTATCGCAGGAGGTTTTTATAAAGTAGCCTCTGTTGGATCTTATTGGAACACCTTTAACGGGCATTGGTACTTTTGGAACTTCCACAGTAGGCGGTTTTACCTCCGGTTCCCTTGTGGGCTCCTTGGGCTTTGGGGCTTCCTTTGGGGGTTTAGGTTGGGTCTCTTGCTTTCTATACACTGGAGGCCTTCGGTCCCTTATCTCTATTTGCACGCAGGAGTTAATAAAGGTAATTAAAAGGAAGGCTATAATTGCCCGCTTCCAAGCTCCTGTAGGCATTTGGTAGGTATTCTACCAGATCAAGGGCTCGGACACTTTCTGTGTGCTTTTCTCTTTCTGCGATCTCTCCAGCCAGTCCATGGATGAAGACGCCCAACTTGAGGGCATACTCCACCTCAAAGCCCCTTCCCACCAGTGCGGACAGAATGCCAGAGAGTACATCACCCACTCCACCCTTTGCCATGGCAGGAGTTCCCCTTGTGGATAAAAAGCACTTCCCATCAGGCGTCCCTATGGCGGTCCTTGAGGACTTTAGCACCACGTAGCATTTGTTATTGACAGCAAACTCCAAAGCTCGGTCCATAAGGTTATGGATGATCTCCTCCTTTGGTAGACCTGAAAGCCTTTCAAACTCTCCCACATGGGGCGTCAGAATGGTGGGACCGCCTCTTTCTTTCAGAACCTCCAGCCTTTTGCTGTCTGCCAAGTTGTTCAAAGCGTCTGCGTCCAAAAGGATGGGCTTTTCCCAAACTTCCAAAAGTTTTAGCACAAGCCTTTGTCCCTCTTCTGTCCTTCCCATGCCCATTCCGATCCCTAAAACGCTAAACCTATCTTGTTCTTTAAGGATCTTCTCCCAAGCTCTGTAAGAGAGAAAGTCCTCTCCGGGTAGGGGAATGCTCATCTCTTCCGTGAGGGCTACTTCAAAGATGGGATTTAAATTCTGCGGAACGCCCACGCTAACGAGCCCAGCACCAGCCCGGGTAGCGGACTTCGCGGACATGATAATTGCCCCTGTTTTCCCAACGCTACCACCCACCAAAAGCACATGCCCAGCCCTTCCTTTGTGGATGTCTGGCTCCCTCTTAGGAGGTTCAACCCTCAAAATCACTTCCCTTCTTACATCCTCCACAAAGACCTCGGGTATTCCTATGTGGGCTACGTAAAGTTCTCCACATTGTTTTGATGCGGGATGCAAAAGGTGGCAAACTTTGGGAAACTGAAAGGTAACGGTGATGTTGGCTTTAACGCTTGGGGTGTAGAGCTTTCCACTGTCTGCGGAGAGCCCGGAGGGAATATCCACCGAAAGGATGGGCACTTTTGTTCTTTCTAAGGTTTTTATTATTGCCTCTGCGGGTGGTTTCACCGGTGGCTGAAAGCCCGTGCCAAAGATGGCATCTACAATAAGGTTGTAATCTTCCAAGGGTGGAAGCTCCTTCAGAGGCTCCACTCCTAAAGCCCGCAGGAGGTTGAGTTGAAATAGTGCATCTCCCTTTACCTCACCAAACACAAGGAACACATCCACCCGATAGCCCCAGAGTTTTAAATGCCTTGCACAGGCGAGCCCATCTCCTCCGTTGTTTCCTTTGCCCACTAACACAAGGACCTTTGAACCTTCTGGGAACTTCTGCTTGATTACCCTCGCCACCGCCAAGGATGCGTTTTCCATTAACACAAGGGAAGGAACACCAAGCTCTTGTATGGTTTTTCTGTCCGCAAGGGACATTTCCTCTGAATTGAGGACCTTCATGCTTAAAATATTACCCTATGATACTATTTGTTTTGCTACTGTTCCCTCTTTTTGTTTTTGCCCAGAGCTTTGAACAGCTTGAAAAAAGGCTTGCCCAGATCAACACAATAAAAGTTTCCTTTGTGCAAAGGACAAAATACACTTGGCGTACAAAGGAGGATGTAGCAAAGGGCTTTTTTTATGCCCAAAAGGGTGGAAAGTTCCGCATAGAGTACGAACAGCCAGAGAAGATGATCATTGTCTCCGACGGAAGGGAGGTCGTTCTTTACTATCCAGCCCAGGGCAACGCCCTAATAGACAGTATGGAGAAGAATCAATCTCCAGTGGTAGAGTCTTTGCTTTTGGTCTCAAAGCCACTGGGAGAGGTCTTTGATCTGGTGGGTGAGATTGAAAGGGACGGGAAGAACTTTTTTGTCTTAAAGCCTAAGGTTAATGACGAGTTCTTTCATAGGGTTTTGGTTCATGCGGACCGGGATGGAACGCCAAGGTTGGTTCGCATAGAGGAAAAGGATGGAACTATTACAGAGATAGAGTTTTTAGAGGTGCGCACAAACTTTAGTCCTTCGCAAGGTCTTTTTAAACTACAACTGCCATCCAATGTTAAGGTAAAAAGGGTCTACTGAGCGTATGGTTAAGGTGGAAAGGGCGACCACAGAGGACATAGAGGAGTTAGCCAACATATACTTGGAGGGTTACGCTGGACTTGAGGAATACTCTTACACCCACAGGGAGGATGTGCTTGCTTACCTTAACTGGCTCTTTAGGAGGGATGTGGCGGGTGTTTTTGTGGCGGAGGTGGATGGCAAAAAGGTAGGGTTTGTGGCAGCGGACGGGAATTGGTTTAGCAAGAGGGAAGGCAAGGTGGTGGGTGCCATACACGAGCTGGTGGTTCTGCCCGAGTACAGAAATAAGGGCATTGGGAAAAAGCTTTTGGAGAAAGCCCTTGAATACTTTAAGGAGAGGGGTCTGCCTCTGGCAGAGCTCTGGGTTGGTGATGAGAACATAAGGGCTATAGAATTTTATAAAAAGCACGGCTTTGAAGAGAGGGATAGGTTTAACTATTGGATCAGGATGACTAAACGGTTGGAAAATGAGGCTCGTGGTTAAAATAGGCTCAAATCTTATCCAAACGGAGGAGGGAGATATAGACCTCAGTCTCATCAGCAAGCTGGGCAGAGAAATAAAGAGGCTAAAAGCCTTGGGAAATGAGGTGGTAATAGTCTCCTCCGGTGCAGTGCTCTGTGGTCTAAAGAAGCTGAACTTAACAGAAAGACCAAAGAGTTTGGTGGAAAAACAGGCCTTGGCAGGCATTGGGCAGGCTTATCTTATTCATCTTTACGACCTCGTCTTCTCCAACTATAAGCTGGTGCCCGCTCAGGTGCTTTTGACCTCCGATGTGTTCACCGACAAACACAAGTTTGAGAACGCCAAGAATGCCTTGGAAAAGCTCTTGGAGATGGGTGCGGTGCCAGTGATCAACGAAAACGATGCGGTGGCTGTGGAGGAGCTTCTCTTTGGCGACAACGACTTCCTTGCGGTGCACACCGCATTTATGCTTCAGGCGAACCTTTTGGTGATCCTATCTACCGCGGGAGGGCTCAGAGACCACCAAGACCAAGTAATTCCCTTTGTGGAGGATGTGGATTCAGCCTTTGCCTTTGTTAGAGGGGTCAATTCCACCTACGGCACCGGCGGAATGCTCAGCAAGCTGACCGCCACCAAGATTGCGGTCCGTTTGGGAATTCCGGTGGTCATAACCGGAAAGGAAGACTCTTTGGAGGAGGTCCTACAGGGCAGGACAAAGGGGACCTTCTTTAAACCTTTGCCTCCACCAAGGCAGGGCAAAAAACTGTTGGCTATGGTGGAAAAGCCAAAGGGTGCCCTTTACATAGATGAGGGTGCCTTTAAGGCCCTCAAATCTGGCAAGAGCCTGCTTCCTGCGGGTATAAAGAGGGTGGAGGGTAGCTTTCAGCGTGGTGATGTGGTGGTGATCTATACGGAGGATGGTCTGCTGGTGGGCAAGGGCAAAACCAACTTTTCCTCTGAGGAGCTAAGGAGGGTTCTTGGCAAGAAGGGGGAGGAGGTTAGGCGTATCTTGAAGACCACCAAAGAGGAGGCGGTGCACAGGGACTATATGGTGGTGTTTTAAAGTAGCCTTTGGGCAAGGGTAAGGTCCTCTGGATATGTGATCTTTATGTTAGTGGGCTCGCCCATAACCACACCTACCCTGTAGCCATACCTTTCCAAAAGCATGGCGTCATCCGTGGCAAAAAAGCCTTCACCCCTTGCCCTAAAGTGGCATTCCAAGAGGACCTTTCTTAAAAAGGCTTGGGGTGTTTGTGAATGCCAAAGACCTGTCCTGTCAATGGTTCTTATCACCATACCTTCCGAGACCTGCTTTAGGGTGTCCCTGACGGGTAGGGCACAGATCTTCCCTTCAAAGTCTCCGAGCTCAGACACCTTTAAAAAGAGCTCTCTGCTGGCAAAGGGTCTGGCACAGTCGTGAACGATCACTATATCTCCCTCCGCCTCCAGGATGCCCTCAAGGACAGAGTCCTGTCTTTCCTTTCCTCCCGCTACCTTTTTAACCTTTGGTGGCACCTTTATCTTTTGCACGTCCTCCTCCGGCAATACTAAGATGACCTCCTCAAAGAGGTCCAAGACCTTCTCCAAAGAGTGCATGTAAAGGGGCTTTCCACCAAGTAGAATATACTGCTTTTTTGTGCCAAACCTACTTCCTTCGCCTCCCGCAAGGAGTATAACGCTCCTTTTCATACCAGGTTCAAAAGCTCTCTGAGTTTTTTGATCTCATCCCTCAGCTTTGCTGCCCTCTCGAACTCCCACCTTTTTGCACACTCCCACATCTCCTTTTCCAGACGGCTGATCTTTTCTATTAGGTCTTCCTCACTCTTTATGTCCTTGGGTAGCTTTAACGGTAGGCGCACATAGTCCAGCTCCTCTATGGCTAAGAGTTCCTTTACGGGCTTTACTATACTCTTGGGAGTTATTCCGTGCTCTCTGTTGTATTTCTCTTGAATTTCTCTCCTTCTGTTGGTTTCCTCTATTGCCTTTTGCATGGAGGGGGTTATACGGTCCGCGTAAAGGATGGCTTTGCCGTTTATGTTCCTTGCAGCCCTTCCTATCATCTGAATAAGCGAAGTGTAGCTTCTCAAAAAGCCCTCCTTGTCTGCCTCCAAAATGGCAACCAAAGAGACCTCGGGTAAGTCCAAGCCTTCTCTAAGCAGATTAACTCCCACTATTACATCAATGCTTCCCTCTCTTAGCTCTTTTACTATCTTTGCCCTCTCTATGGCGTCAAGTTCTGAGTGCATATACTTGGCTTTTATGTTCCTCTCCTGAAGGTATTCGGATACTTCCTCTGCGAGCCTTTTGGTGGTGGTTAGCACAAGTGCCCTCTCTTTTCTCTTCTTTCTTTCTTGAATTTCTCTGACCAGGTCCTCCAACTGCCCTGCGGTGGGTCTAACTTCCACCCGTGGGTCCAAAAGTCCCGTAGGTCTGACGATCTGCTCCACCACTACGCCTTTACTTCTTTCTATCTCCCATTGTCCTGGGGTAGCGGAAACGTATATGGCTTGGTTGATCCTTTCCAAAAACTCTTCAAACTTTAGCGGTCTGTTGTCTAAGGCGGAGGGCAATCTCCAGCCATACTCCACCAGTTTTTCTTTGCGGGATCTGTCTCCGTTATACATAGCCCTTATTTGGGGAATGGTTACGTGGGACTCGTCTATTATGAGCAGAAAGTCCTCGGGGAAATAGTCAAGCAAGGTGTAGGGAGGTTCTCCCGGCTGTCTTCCATCAAAGTACCTGGAGTAGTTCTCTATTCCCTTGCAGTGTCCAATTTCTCTGATCATCTCTATGTCGTGCATAGTTCTCTGATAGAGCCTTTGGGCTTCCACAATTTTTCCCTGATCCTTGAACCACTTTACCCTCTCGTGCAGGTCCCTCTCTATCTGCTCTAAGGCAGACTCTATGATGTCCCGGGGTGCTATGTAGTGGGATGCGGGAAAGAGCACCACCTTTTGGAGTTCTTTTAGCTTGTTTCTGTTGAAGGCATCCAAAAGGCTTATGCTCTCTATTTCGTCGTCCCAAAACTCCACCCTGATAATTTGGTCCTCCATGTCGGAGGGGATGATCTCCAGGGCAGAACCTCTGAAGGAAAAGGTTGCCCTCTTTATGGAGTAATCGTTCCTTTCGTATCCTATCTCCACTAAGCATCCTTGCCAGCTTGCTTTGGCTTATCTTCTTTCCCACCTCTAAGGGTATTCTCATAGAGTAGTAGGCGTGGGGCGAGCCAAGTCCGTATATACAGGAAACAGACGCCACTACTATCACATCCCTCCTCTCCAGAACCGCTATGGTGGCGGAGTGTCTGTAGCGTTCCAGTATTTCGTTTATGGATGCGTCCTTTTCTATGTACAGGTCCTTCTCGGGTATGTATGCCTCCGGCTGGTAGTAATCGTAATAAGAGATAAAGTATTCAACCCGGTTGTGAGGGAAAAGCTCCTTTAATTCTCTGTAAAGCTGTGCAGCGAGGATCTTGTTGTGGGCAATTATAAGGGTGGGCTTTCCGTATTTGGCTATCACATTGGCTATGGTGAAGGTTTTTCCTGTGCCGGTGGCACCAAGGAGCACTTGGTCCTTTACACCCCGCAGGAGGTTGTCCAAAAGTTCCTCAATAGCCTTGGGCTGGTCTCCCGCAGGCTTTAAGTTGGTGGAAAGCCTAAAGGTCTCCTCCGTTTGAACCATCTTTTAATAAATTATCCCTTACCCGCATCCCTTGCCACACCCCTCTTACTGCTCTGTAAAAACTCCACCAACTTTTTAACCTCGGGACTGTCTGGGAACTCGCTGAGGACCTTTTCTATGGCCTCCTTCCTCAAAAGACCACTTCTAAAGAGTATGCGGTAAGCCTTCTTTAGAACGTTTATGGTTTCCTTTGAAAAGCCCCTCCTTTCCAAGCCCACTGTGTTTATGCCGTAAAGGTGGGCATGCTGTCCGGAAGCACGGGTAAAGGGTGGCACATCCAAAGAAACTCCAGACACACCGCCAACCATGGCATAGTCTCCTACCCTCGCCCACTGATGAACTGCAGATAGCCCACCTATGAAGGCGTACTCCCCTACCTCCACATGTCCACCCAGCGTAGCACAGTTTGCCATTATGGCTCCCCTTTTCACCACGCAATCGTGGGCTACATGGGTGTACGCCATTAGCATAACATCATCCTCTATAATGGTCTTTCCGGTCCCAAAGGGTGTACCCCTGTGGATGGTGGCGTACTCCCTTATAAGCACCCTGTTGCCTATTATCACCTCCGTATCTTCCCCTTGGTACTTCAGATGCTGAGGCTCCTCTCCTATTATGACACCGTCGTAGATTTTGCAGTTTTCCCCGATTTGGACCCTTCCCTTTATGCTGACCCTTGCACCCAACTTAGTACCTTTGCCTATTCTGATGCTTCCCTCCAACAGGCAAAAGGGTCCTATTTCAACACCCTCTTCCAATTGCACATCTCCCAAAAGGATCGCAGTTGGGTGAACCTTTATCATCGGATCACTCCCAAAAGAAATTTTCTAAGCAGGTTTAAAGCCAGTTGGGTTGCCAAAAAACGGTTCTCGTTCCTGCCAAGTTTGAGCACGTGCCTTTCCACTATAACTTCCTTGTCTGTGCTCAAGGCTATGTAGGTCAGACCCAAGGGCTTTGTGGGAGTTGCTCCAGAAGGACCCGCTATGCCGGTGATGGCAATGGAGATGTCTGCGTCCGTTTCCTCCAGTGCGGATATACACATAGCCCTGCAAACCTCCTCAGAAACCGCACCGTGCTCTTGCAAGAGCTCTCTTTCTACGCTCAAAAGCTTTGTCTTTAGTTCATTGGAATAGACCACAAATCCTCCCAAAAAGTATTGACTACTGCCCGGCACGTTCACAAGCCTTGCAGACAAAAGCCCACCCGTGCAACTTTCTGCAACCGCAAGCTTTAAGCCCCTTTCCCTTAAGAGCTCTCCCACCACCTCCTCCATCTCCCTTTTGTCATCCGCATAAACATAAAAGCCAAGCTCTTGCCGTGCTCTCCTCCAATCCTCCTCACTGTCAAAATATATGTCTATACCACCCAACCATTCGTACACCTTTGGATAGTTGAGTTTTTCCCTCTCCAAGCCAAAAGTCCTCAAAATATAGCCCTCTCTAAAGGAACCCACACACACCCCCACCCTCATTCCAAAACCTCAAACCTATAGTAGGGCTCTTTGGCAAAACTTCCCACGCTGTGCCCAGGGTCAAAGGGCTGAAACTCCTCAAAGGAAAGAGACACATAAACTACATCCTCCGCCACATTGGGTGTGATAACCACTTCAAACTCTCTTCCTCTTAGGGTTAGTCTGTTTTTCACTCCTAGCTTTCTTGCGGTTTTTTCCGACATGTATGCCCTCTGGTACCTTTCTATGTTGTGGGTCCAAGGGTTCCAGTGCCCCAGCTCATCCACCAAACCGTTGGAGGTGTAAAGCACTATTCCTTCCCTTAACCGCCCACCTGCAGACTCTTCTTCAAGGGATGGCAGTTCTAAAGGTGTCCCCTCAAAACCGGGCTCCACCTTTAAAAATTCCTCCACCTTTACTTCAATGCCAAACACTTCTCCCAAAAACGCGTAGGGAACTACCGCGCCCTCCGGCTTTTCTATAGCCTGTGGGCAAAAGTAAACCCTTCCAAAGCTGTTTCTGTATGCTATAAAGTCCCTCTCAGAAAAGTTGGCACTGCCCACCACAAGGGTAGAATACTGGGAAGTCAAGTTTGGAAATAGGGTAAAATGCACCGAAAACTTCTCTTTTATTCTTTCCCTTACCTCCTGCGGAAGCTGAACCAACGGATTTCCAAATAACACAAAGCTATCGTAATCATCTATGCTATCCACAAGATCCCTAAGTTCTTTTGCGGGCAGTGGCATAAGGTCTCCCACAAAACTGTAATCCACCCCAAAGCGTCTTTTTAGCCTATAAAGTATGTTGAGAACTTGGTTTCTGAAGGGTGATGCAAGGAGGTCTGTGCCCACCAGCAGGAGGGTTTTTACAAGGTGCATAGCTTTCTTTAGTTCCACCACCAGAGGGTCTGTGTGCTCTGGCTCCAGAAGACTGTTCATAAAAGAAAGCTGTTTTATTGGGTTCAAAAGCACCTGCCTTTTGGCTTTGGCGCATAGGGTAGCATACCGGGAGCTAACGCAGACAAGGTGGGCGGACCTTTCCACCGCATCCACCAGATATCTCATGGACATAACCTCAGAGAATACAGGCTCCGCCTCCCAGCCAATTATTAACATGTAGTTCTGCCATTGGTTGAAGAAGACCTCCGAAGGATTGTAGCCCAGCACGGGTGCATCCACAAAAACATCCCCCAACTGCCTTGCCAAAAGATACTCCTCAAGGCTTGAAAGATGCCTGTCTAAAATTATGGCGACTTTTCCTCTAAGGTGTTCTCTTATTAGCTCCTTGGCTTGTTCTTGGGAGATGTTTAAAAGCTCCTGCCCCTGCCACAAGTAAAAGCCCAGTAGCCGGAGGGGATTTTGGACAACCTCTTGCAGTAAGGTTATGCCCTTGCTACAGAGGCTTCCCATACCCTTTGGGTCTGCAGGGTGTCCATAAAGGTCTACGGGCTTTCCTTGTGCCTTATACAGCACATAGCCACACCCACAACCACAACCTGCACACTGGCTAACTATTTGCTCTTCAAAGGGCTTTCTTGTTAATGGAATAGAAGGTGGTGTCATTGTAAGGAGTAAATTTTAATATATATGCCCTGAGTATGAAAATAGAGGAGCTAAAAAAGGTTATAGAAATACTCAGAGAGGAGTATCCAAAGCTAAAGGCTCCCATAGAAAAGCTCAAAGCCCACAAAAAGGGAGATCCCTTTAGGGCTCTGGTTTGCACCCTTTTATCCACCCGCACTAAGGATGAGACCACCGCAGAGGTCTGCCAGAGGCTCTTTGAAAGGGTAAAAACCTGGGAAGACCTGCTTGCCATAGACCTGAAGGAACTTGAAAGGCTCTTATACCCAGTGGGTTTTTACAAAAACAAGGCAAGGTACCTCAAAGAGTTGGCAAGACAAATAAAGGAGGAGTTCGGCGGAGAGGTTCCTTCGGACCTTGAGGGACTGCTGAAGTTAAAGGGTGTGGGTAGAAAGGTGGCAAACATCGTTCTGGTGGAAGCCTTCGGAAAGCCCGCCATAGGTGTAGATACCCATGTGCATCGCATATGCAACCGATGGAAGTTAGTTAGCACAAAAACTCCAGAGGAGACGGAAAGGGCATTAACACAAATACTGCCCCAAGAGTATTGGATGGATTTTAATAGACTGCTGGTAGCCTTCGGGCAAACTATATGCAAACCTCAAAAACCAAGGTGCGACGTATGTCCCATAAGGGATTTTTGTAACTTTTTTAAACTTTCGCAAACATCTTAACAAAGAGGGTTTTCTTTAGCTGATCCAAGCCCTCACCCGTTAGGGCGGATATTGCCAAAAACTGATAGCCTCTTTCTGTAAAGTATTTTTCCAACTCCTTTAGATACTCCCTGTCTGAGAGGGCATCTATCTTGTTGGCAACAACTATCTGCTGTTTTTCCAACAGCTGTGGGCTATACTCCCTAAGCTCTGCATTTACAATATTGAAGGCTTCTATTGGGTCCTTTTCCCTTCCGTCGGATACATCCAAAAGGTGTAGCAAAAGCTTTGTGCGTTCTATGTGTCTGAGAAACTCAAGACCCAAACCTTTACCCTTGCTGGCACCTTCTATTAGCCCCGGAATGTCTGCAAGCACCAATCGGTGTTCTTCGTCCAACTCCAAAACACCCAGAACGGGCGACAGAGTGGTAAAGGGATAATCGGCTATCTTTGGTCTGGCCTTTGTTAGCTTGGATATTAGGGTTGATTTGCCCGCATTGGGAAGTCCAATAATTCCCACGTCCGCAATGAGCTTTAGCTCCAATATTAGCCACCTTTCTTCCCCCTTTTGTCCTTTTTCTGCATACCTGGGAGCTTGGTTTGTTGGGCTTGCAAAGCGGGCGTTTCCTCTTCCACCCCTTCCACCCCTGGCTACCACGCAGGATTGACCCTCCTCCACCAGGTCGCAGAGCACCTCACCCGTGAGGGCGTCCTTTACCACCGTTCCTACAGGTACCTCTATGATGAGGTCCTCTCCGTCCTTGCCCGCCTGATTTTTACCCTTCCCGTGTTGTCCATTCTGTGCCCTAAACTTGGTTCTGTATTCAAAGTCCAAGAGGGTGTGCTTTCTGGAAGTGGCAACCAGTATAACATCTCCACCCTTTCCACCGTCTCCACCCGCAGGACCACCAAAAGGTCTGTACTTTTCCCTCAGAAAGGCAACTGCGCCATCTCCCCCATCACCCGCCTTTACATATATCTTGGCTACGTCTACAAACATGCTTAAAGCATATGTCCCAGCTTATTTTTCTTTGCTTGCAAATACCTTTCGTTGTACTCGCAGGGGGGCACCTTGAGGGGAACCCTTTCTACTACCTCCAACCCATAACCTTCCAAGGCTACGATCTTCCTTGGGTTGTTGGTTAGTAGTCTCATCTTCCGGACGCCCAGGTCCAAAAGTATTTGCGCGCCCACGCCATAGTCCCTCAGGTCCGCAGAGTAGCCGAGCTTTTCGTTGGCTTCCACCGTGTCGTAGCCCTTATCCTGCAAGGCATAAGCCTTTATCTTATTGACTATGCCTATGCCCCTTCCTTCATGTCCCATTATATAGACCAAAACACCCTTGCCTTCCTCCGCAATCTGCATAAGCGCCGCCTCTAACTGATCCCTGCAATCACAACGAAGAGATTTGAACACATCCCCAGTCAAGCACTCCGAATGGACCCTAACTAGTACCGGCTCGTCCTCCTTCCACTCGCCCATAGTCAATGCAACTTGCTCTTCTCCTGTGATTACGTGCCTGTATGCGTGAATTTTGAAAAAACCATACTTAGTGGGCAGGTTAGCGGTTGCCTCCCGGACCACGAGCCTTTCCTTTTTCAGCCTGTAGCGTATCAGGTCCGCTATGGTGATGATCTTTAGGTTGAACCGCTTGGCAAACTCTATCAGGTCGGGCAGTCTTGCCATAGTACCATCTTCATTCATGATTTCGCATATTACACCCGCCGGATATAGTCCTGCAAGCCTTGCCAGATCTACCGACGCTTCTGTATGCCCGGCCCTTTCCAAAACACCGCCGGGTTTAGCCTTCAGTGGGAACACATGCCCCGGTCTTATAAAGTCCGAAGGTTTGGCATCTGGACTAACCGCAAGCTTTATGGTAATAGCCCTGTCAAAGGCGGATATGCCCGTGGTGGTGCCATACTTGGGGTGGGCATCTATGGAGACGCAAAAGTACGTACCCTTTGGGTCTGTGTTTTTTGTTGTCATTGGGTGAAGGTCCAACTCCTCGCATCTCTCCGGCGTCAAGGTAAGGCATATGAGACCTCTTCCATACTTTGCCATGAAGTTTATAGCCTCTGGGGTTACCTTCTCCGCCGCCATCACCAGATCACCCTCGTTCTCCCTGTCCGGATCATCCACCACTATGACCATCTTGCCTTCCCTTATATCCTCCAAGGCATCTTCTATAGAACTGAAGATGCTATCACTCATTTTTTTCCTCCTTTTTGGTTAATTGCTTGATCTTCTCCCAAAGCTTATCTAATATGCTCTGCTTGTAAGCCTGTTCAAGCTCCACCTTTTGCCACTCTGGATGTTTTTTTAACTCCTGCGTGTATCCGCNCCTCAATCTCTCCACAAAGGGTCCCCCATAATGGACCCANAGGTGGTCTATGATCAAAAAGCCCACCAAAAGGTAAAGGATCCACCTCACCATTAACAATTAATATATTCCTACCGTGGCGGTTTGTTATTTGGGAATGGGNAGTAATGTGGGCGATCGGCTAAGTTATATGCTGAAGGCACTTGAGCTTTTAAAGAATTTGGGAGAGGTGCTTTGCGTTTCNACCATCTATGAGAGNAANGCTTGGGGAGTGGTAAATCAGGNGGACTTTTTAAACTGTGTGGTCAAGTTCNAAACAGAGTTGGAGCCCGTTGAACTTCTGANAAGGTTAAAAGAAATAGAAAAACTTGTGGGCAGGAAAGAGAGGGAAAGGTGGGGACCACGGGAGATAGACATAGACATACTCCTTTACGAGAACTACATCCTTATGCTCAGCTTTTTGGTAGTTCCCCACCCTTACCTTACTAAAAGGGATTTTGTTTTGGTACCACTGTTGGAACTGGAGCCCCAGCTTGAGCATCCTCTTTACAAGAGACCCCTCTCGGAATATTTAAAGTCTTTGGATGTATCCCTAAAACCTTTTGCGTGCCTTGTAGGCATACAGCAAAAAGCAAAGGATAAAGAAAAGAACCATTAGCATAACTATGGCTCCGCCGGGGGGAATGTTAAAGGTTAGGGAAACAACCACCCCAAGGAAAACGGAGAGTAGGCTTAGGATAGCGGAAAACAAAAAGGTTTGAAAAAAGGAGCCAGCTACCAACAAGGCGGTCATGGAGGGCAAAGCTACAAAAGACGCAGATAGCAACAGACCCGCAACTTTTATAGAAAGGACTATGTTCATACCCGCCAAAAGCACAAAGAGGTAGTTTATAAGGGTAGTGTTTATACCCTTTAGCTTGGCGATCTCCTCGTTGAAGAGGACCAAAAAGAGCTGGTCGTATTTTAGCCAAAAGGCAAGGGCTGTTATCAAAAAGACAAAAAGGCTTACGTAGAGCTCTTCCTTTGAGACCGCCAAAAGGCTACCAAAAAGGTAAGAATATATATTGGCACTCAGGTTTTCCTTCATGGCAGACACTATTACCGCCAAGGCTGTGCCTAAGGAAAAGAACAAAGACAGAATAGTGTCTGAGGGAAGCCTCTTGCTGTCCATCAAAAACTGAAGTAGCACGGAGATGAGGGCTACATAAAAAAGTGTAAATAAGGTGGGCTCAAGTCCAAGCAGAAAGGCTATGGCGATACCACCAAAGGCGGAGTGGGAAATACCCGCACCGAGCATGGAGAGCCTTCTCATCAGCAGATAGACACCCACCATGGAGCAGGAGAGGGCTATCAAGAGCCCCGCCAAGACACCTTCATAAACAAAGCCAAGGGTGTTAATGAAGTCCATAGAGTTCCCTTATGATCTGTCCAAAATCCTTTGGATAGACCACCCTACATTCGGGCATGCCAAGGCACAGCATCCGGCTGGCGTTTCTCATAACAAAGCCAAGATCATGAGAGACTACCACCACCGTCCTGTCCTTGGAAATTTCCTTCAGCACATGCTCTATATGTTCCTGGGCGTGTATATCCAAGCCTGTCATGGGTTCATCCAGTATAAGCAAAGATGGGTTTTTTGTCAGTGCCAAAGCCAATAGAACCTTCTGCTGTTCTCCACCGGAGAGCTTCACAAACTGCCTTTTTAGGAGGTTTTCCAAGTGCAAGAAGGCTATGATCCATCCCACTTTTTCCTTTTTGGCCACCTTTCTCAAAAGCTCCTCCACAGTGCCCGTCCAGAACCTCTCCACGCTGAACCTCTGTGGCACATAGCCTATCTTTTCCCATTCATTGAACTGACTTAGCTCCCTTCCAAAGAGGAAGACCTTTCCTGCCTTTGGGCGTAAAAAACCCAGCAAAAGCTTTAAAAGTGTACTCTTCCCTGCACCGTTGGGACCTACCACGCAGAAAAACTCCCCCTCATAGACGGAAAAACTCAAGTTTTCTATAAGAGGCTCCTCAGGACTGTATCTAAAGGTCAAGGATTCTACCTTTATTACCTCCTGCAATCCAGTCCCTCCACAAAGGCGGAGAGGTTTCTTTCCATTATGGAAAAGTAATCATCCCCTTCCTTGGTGGGATAAAGGGATGTGTTTATGGTGTATACTTTGGCACCCGTTTCTCTTTGTACTTTAAGGACAGCACTTCCCTGATAGCCCTCCTCCACAAAGAGGGACTTTATGGACTCTTTTTTCATCAGGTTTATAAGCCTGAAAAGTTCCGAGGGTTTTGGCTCTTCTTCACCATGGACACCCCTCAAACCTTCCGCCCTCAACCCATAATCCCTTGCCAAATACCTCAGAGATAGATGAGTGGATACAAGCCATCTGTTTTTGCATTGGCTAAGGCTTTGGCGGTATTTTTCATCCAAATCTTTTAACCTTTTGGAAAACTCTCTGTATTTTCTCTCATAGAGACTTTGATTTTTTGGGTCTATTTTCAAAAGGGCCTTGTAGAGATTGTCCACCACCGCCTGATAGGACTTAGGGGACATCCAAAGGTGCGGATCATTGTCTATTAAGGGCAGGTTTTGATTGAGAAGGTAGAGCTTCTCCTTTTGCACGGGCAATTTTCTCTCCCAGCTTTCCAAGCCTAAGGTAAAAACGTACTTTGCCTCCCTTAAGTTCCTAAGGTCTTGGGGCTTTGGCTCGTAGTGATGCACATCGGTCCCTGTGGAGATAAGGACCTTTACATCGTAAAGCTCTCCCGCCAGATAGAGCAAGGGATAGTATATGGGATAGGTAGTTGC
>CisS_allDRAFT_1000100_pt1 | contig 16421 bp, 20 predicted proteins | sample CisSprmetagenome_FD_10649 | JGI IMG/M metagenome (IMG submission 10649) | reverse complement strand
GCTCAGGAAGCTTTGGTACAACCTAACAATGACCCTAATATCGATAATGGTGGCTTGGGTAGTGGGAACCCTTGAATTACTAGGATTGGTACAATCGGAGTTCAACCTAGCTGGGCCATTCTGGGATTGGATAGCCGCGGTAAATGGTGAGACCCTATGGTCATTTATAGGGGTCATAATCGTATTCATATTTACAGCGACATGGGCAATCTCATACACAATATATAGGTTGAGGATTTATAAATATGCAAGACCTTCGTGACCCATAACCGTTTAATTTGAAATTACTTCATTATTGCTTCTATAATTAATTTATTGTTGCCCTCGGCCGAGAGGTTCTTCACCTCAGCATTGAGTAGTGAAGCGATCATGGTTTTCGTGAATGCGAATATCGCATTCCTAAACTCATCACTGAAGCTAAGATCTATTGGCAGGTTCTCCACAACGATCTCCACCGCCTGGTCCTTAACCCTGTACTTCATTACGCCATAACCGCCAAGCCTCACCGCATCCTTTAAATACTCAAGCACATCCTTAACATTACTGAATCTCTCAAGACCAATCCTCCTCCTTAATACCCTACCCGTGGCCTCGCCAAGGCTTTCGAAGAGCACGGCAGTTGCTGAGCCGAAGTAGTTATAGTAAATGCCCCATAACTCCCTAACCAACTCCGCATCAATAAGTACAAACCTAGCACCCCTAAATGCTATTTCTCCCGAGTCAATCTTAATCGATACATCGCCCTTCAACAAATCCTTAGTTAATCGAATCAAATCTATTATAGACGACACATGCATTATTTTCAATCCTATACATAAATACATTTCTCAACAAATTGAAAATAATTATGTAATAATATTTACATAGTAAATTATTACAATAATGATAATAAAGTTTATAAATACAGAACCAGCGTAGCAACGATGCATATCCCAGATGGATATCTCGACCCCATTTGGTGCGCGGGTACTTACGCGGTAACTATAGCTTACTTAATCTACGCCTATAGGCGTGTCAGGGCGAATTACGATGTTTCCAGGGCAATACCATTAATGACGGTTTTCGCTGCCGGCATATTCGTTGCCCAAATGCTCAATTGGCCCATTCCAGGGGGTACAAGTCTGCATTTCGTTGGTGGTGCGTTGTCAGCTATTGTTTTAGGGCCCTACTTAGCGTCCTACGTAATGTTCCTAGTGCTGTTGGTTCAAGCCCTGGTGTTTCATGATGGTGGTATAACGACGTTAGGCGCTAATGTTTTGAACATGGGCATAATAGACGTCTGGGTTGGCTATCTAATCTATAGGTTAGTGACGAGGTATGTAGGAGGTAGCAGGGGTATTTTCCTAGGGGCCTTTCTCGGTGGTTGGGCTGGTATAACCATTGCGGGTGCCGCGGCGGGTACTGAAATAGGTCTTAGCCCGTGGTTTCCATACGGTATATACATAAGCCTACCTGTCATGGCTTCGTGGCATGCATTACTGGGTATTGTTGAGGGGGCGATAACGGCCTTTGTAGCCCAATACCTACTCACCAAGCACCCTGAGCTGACGCAGGTGGTGAAGGTTGGGGTGAGGGCGTCATGATTAGTAAAAAGCAGTTAATCCTTATAATAATGTTGATAGCGCTGTCCCCATTGTTTGGCGTTTACTTGGCAAACCTGGTTGGGTATCATGAGCCCCTGGATGTTGCTGGTGACCTCTTACACCTTAAGGACATAAGGTATCAAATTAATTGGACACCATTCATAGACTACACAGTACCCGGCTTACCCGACATGGTTGGGTACGCCATTGCCGGGGTCATGGGCTTCTTAATAATACTGGGCATTGGTTACTTAATTAACTGGGTGCATAATAAACGTAGCAGGAGGTAGGAAGTAAGGGGAGGTGAAGCTCTTGTTTAAAAATTATCGAAGTTCTCTTCTTCAATTATTTATCGACGAACTATCGAGGATCTACGAGGACCTAATGCTCGGCAGTGATGTACGTACGAACCCAGCCCTGACGCTCGTCGCAGGGTTAGCCTTAACTGTGGCGGCTTCGTCAACGAATAACTTATTGCTTTTATTATTAACGGCCATATCATCAATATCCTTTTTACTAGCCCTTGGTGTTGAGTTATTAAGGTTAATCAAGCCCTTCACAGTAGCCACATCCTTCACGTTAATCGTGGCTCTACCTGCCATTGTTAATGATTTATATAAGCTGGGCCTGCCTGGCATTAAGTACTTGGTTATTTACCAAATAGTGGCGTTTATTCTCAGGGTCTCCGTATCGACGCTCGCGCTTGTAGGTACTGTGTCGTATCTGGGGTGGATGAATATTGTGAGGGCGCTCATTATTTTAAGAATGCCCAGTTTCTTAACTAGGTCGTTGATGTTCTTTCTGCTTTACATACCCATAATGGCCAGGGAGACCGTGAAGATGCTCGCCGCTAGGGAGGTTAGGCTCATCAAGAGTAGCCGCAGTGAGGCTTGGCGCATCCTCTCTACCGTAGTTGGTGACCTAATATTGCGCTCAATTGAAAGATCGCAGAGACTGAATATGGCTATTGAGGCGAGGGGTTTCAGTATGCGCTATGACCTTACCTACGCATTTGCACTAAATAAACGTGACTATTTGACACTAATGGTAATCCTCACACCATTCATAATCTACGCGTCATTGATGGTGATCCCATGGGGACTAGCACCAATGCTGTAGGATCGATGAGAAGCGTAGCCCTGGAACTCACGGACGTCTGGTTCAGGTATCCAGGACTTAGCGATTACGTACTTAGGGGCGTTAACCTCAAAATTACCGATGGTCTCACGGTTATTGTTGGTGAGAATGGCAGTGGTAAAACAACGCTTTTAATGATAATGGCGGGGTTACTAAGGCCCGAGAAGGGTAGGGTGCTTCTTAATGGTTCGGATATATTTAGTGAAGCAAGGCGTGTTAGGGGTATGATGGGTGTTGTATTTCAGGATCCGGATGACCAATTGTTTAACTTCACTGTTTATGATGAGTTGGCATACACAATAAGGCAGATGGGGTTTAGCGAGGATTACGTAAGGATGCGAATCACTGAGGTTTCGGAATTGCTAGGGATAAAGCACCTATTGGACAGAAACCCTTTCCGGTTAAGTTATGGTGAGAAGAAGCTTGTTACAATAGCCTCAGCCCTAGTGCACGACCCAAAGATCATCCTGCTGGACGAACCGACGGCATTCCTCTCAAGGAGGCATGCGAGGAGGATAGTATCAATAATAAGGCAACTATCAAGTAATTCAAAAACACTGATAATTGCAACCCACGATCCATGCCTACTCTCGATTACGAAGTCCGTGGTTGTTTTACAGAATGGCATAGCCGAGACCATGAGCGTGGCTGACGCGTACAGTGATGATTATGTAAGTGATTTATTGGGGTTAAATAGGGATTGCACACATGATGCTTAAGCCCATTATTCAAACCATAGCCGAGCGCGTGGTTAGTGAGATTCATGGCGAAGAACTTTCTATAGATGATTATTGCGTGTGTCTCAGAGCGGCTTACGTAGTCGTTAAGGACCAGTTTGGCAGGAAGGCGTTGGGTATGGCACACGTACCCCATGAGGAACTGCATGGGGTTGGGATCGTCAAGGCACCAAGCATCGATAGACTTGTTGACATGGTTATTGATTTAAATACGTTGAATAGGGTCCTCGGGTTAGCCACCGTTAACGCAATTTCTCAATACTTAATGATGTATAGGGGCTTTGATAAGGAGCTTAATTTCGACAAGGGGATTCTGAATTTAATAACGGAGGGGCCCGTCTGTGTTATTGGTAGGCTCGACCCATTGGTGCGTGAGTTACGTAAACGCGGTATTGAGTGCTACGTTTTTGAGAAGTCCCAATTAATGAGGGACGATGCTTATTCAGAGGTTGAGGAGTTCCTACTCGTGCCTAAGTGCAGGGTTAATGTGATCACCGGCATGGCGCTGCTCAATTTCACGTTAGATGCATTATTACGAATGTCCAGGGGCCTCAACATCGTTGCTGGGCCTAGCGTGAGCGTACTGCCTAAGGCATTGAGGGGTATTGGTATACATGCTATAGCGTCAATATTGTTTACGGATGTGGATCGTGCAATTTCACATCTTAAGCTCGGTAATTACGTGTCTTTAATCACCCATAGTTACTTAGGTAAACCCTACATAGCGATGATTGAGTAATTAAAGGCGTCATTTCTCAATGATTGCTCTCACAATCTGCTCCAGCTTACTCAATAGCTCTCCCCTGTAATTAATTATTGAGCCTATGTAGTTCTCTAGCGATGGGTCTATGGGCAGCTCTATGATGCTTAAACCGTATTTCTTACCTAGTTCGTAAGCCATATTAACATCTCCAAAGGGTCTTATGATGCTTGCGCCGTGTTGTATGTAGGACATGTTTACTATGAGGTACCTGGGTTGTTGCTTGGCGTCAATTAAGTACCTTATCAAGTCCTCAACGACGTATAGTGATTGTTTTGATGGTGTCGTGACCATGATGGGCATGAAGTTTGTTACCCTGCCTAGGACCAGTAACTCATCACTCATGCCTGGTGGCATATCTATCATTACGAACCTCGAATCACCGTAGTTTGTGAAAGCTAATAAAGCCTCCATGACACTACCCTCGCGCTCTCCAGGCAATACCACGTACCTGGACCCAATGATACCCCTTATGCTTATGATACCTAGGTTCTCGAGGACCCTTATTGGTTCAATCCCCTCCTTACTAACCTCATGAACCCTGCCCTGAACCCCCATGGCTCTGGGTATTGATGTACCGTGTATGTCGAGGTCCACGAGCGTTGTCCTGCCGTACCTTGACATTATCAATGCCATTAATGAGGCTATCGTCGACTTGCCCACACCACCCTTACCACTGGTTATCGCAATAACAGTCCTGCCGGTTAACCTATCCCTCGCTAACTCCCTCAGTGGTTCTAGGTTCATTTCGTAACCACCTCAGTAACCCTTATCTGGGACTCCAGCATTTCAATGTCGTGGGATCCACACCTGGGGCATTTAAGGAGTGTTGGTGCTAAATCAGGCATTAGGTGGAGTGGGTACTCCTCACCGTACTCACCCATTAATTCCCTCAATTGCTTATTCACATCATCCTCAGAGAACACGTAACCGCAAGCCCTACACCTAAACCTAGGACTAACCTGCCTAACTTCCAACTCGGCATTTGCAAGTCTTGACTCTTGCTTGAGCATGTTGAAGGCGTCCCTAAGTATTTCGAGGTCTATCATCGCTATGGTTGGTATCTCAACCACAACCTTAATTACCGAGTTTACACCATTATCCCTAGCCCACTTATCCACACTATCCACTATCGCAGACGCAAGCGACCACTCATGCACGTGTACCCAACAGTAAGGCCCTATTTAAATAGTGCAATCACTTCGGTGAAAACCCATTAAAAGCCCACATTATCTATAGCTGCGATGAAGAGCGTACTTGAGAAGCTACTTAATGGTGGTAGGGTTGTGCCGCCAACCATGAGGTATAAGGCTATTGGCTTTCCTGAGTATAAGAAAATACACAGCGATAGTATTAGGGATTTAGCGGGCTTTTGGGCGAGGGAGGCTAAGCAATTAATTTGGGAGAGGCCCTGGGACAAGGTACTTGTTGGTCAGGGACCTGAGTCGAGGTGGTTCGTCGGTGGTAAATTAAGTGCGTATAAGAACGTCATTGAGAGGCATAGGAATACGTGGGTTTGGGATAAGGTTGCAATTATTTGGGAGGGTGAGGAGGAGGTCGCCAGGGTGTTAACCTACGGCGAGCTCCATGACCTGGTTATCTCAATGTCGAAGGTATTGCGTGGATTAGGGGTAAGAGGTCATGATTGGGTCATGTTCTACGCACCACCAATGCCCGAGGTAATAGCCGCGGCCCTAGCCTCAGTAAGACTTGGTGCACCCTTCGAGTTCGTCTTCACGGGGTTCGGCGCATTTGAGCTTAGGGAGCGATTAATGAATAGGAGGCCCAGGGTATTGATTACCGTTGATGCCTTCCCAAGGAAGGGTAGGCCTGTGATGGTTAAGGACACGGTTGATAAGGCATTGGGTGATTCAGGTTTGGATGTAAAGGTCGTTGTGATGCCAAGACTTGGTGTTGACATTAAGATTATGAGGGGACGTGATTATTACTTAGACGAGGTTCCAACGACGGATTCTGGTGAAACTTATGTTCATGACGCTAACGATCCATTATTCGGGATACATGCTGGTTATGATAGTGGAAGTAGACCATTGACCCACGGCGCTGGTGGTTACCTAACACAGACATACTCAACAACTAGGTGGATGGGGCTTAGGCCACGTGATACCTACCTATGCACTGTAATGCCCGGTTGGATAACGGGTATAACCTACGTTCTATTTGGTCCGTTCATGGTCGGATCAACCGTGGTGATTTACGAGGGTGGGCCTGACTACCCACATTGGGATAGGTGGTGGTCGATACTTGAGAGGTATGCCGTAACCGTGTTCTTAACGACAGGTGGTGCCTTAAGGATACTCTCTAGGCAGGACGCTGGGTTATTGAGGGCACATAACCTTGACATGCTGAGGCTTGTGTTAACCACGGCTGAGCCTCTCGAGGTTAGTGTTTGGCGTTGGGCTTATGAGTACGTGGGCACGGGTACTGTACCCACGATAGACTCTATACCGAGTAAGTTAAGTGGTAGGGTTCCGATAATACACATGTTCATACAATCCGAGTTTGGCACATTCGTAACAGGTAGCCTACCTAATTACACCTTCGTCCCACTAGTTCCGGGTTCGGTGGGGCCGCCAATGCCTGGCTTCGATTTTGATGTAGTTGATGGGCTAGGTAACAGCGTGAGGAGTACGGTTGGGTACTTAGTGACTAGGTCTCCATGGCCTGCAATGCCCATTGAGTACCCAATCGAATTCGTTAGGAGGTGGGTTAATGGGGTTTACTACGTTGGTGATTACGCACTCATGGATTACGACATGAACATCTACGCAGTGGGTAGGTCTGACGCTGTAATGAAGATAAATGGTTATAGGGTTAGCCCAGGTGATTTGGAGTCCGCGCTTAGGGAGGTCCCAGGCGTGCGGAAGGTCGTGGTTGCAGGCTCATTGGATGAGCAGAAGTTCGAGGTGCCGTTTGTCCTAATTGAGGGTGATGTTGATGAGACGACGGTTAGGAGGGTCATTAGGGGCTGAGGTGGGTCCCATAGCTGATCCAGGCAGGGTTGTGATAACGAGGGAGTTGCCAGACATACCAGTTGATGAGTTGAGGATGAGGCTTAAGCAGCATCTCTGGGGTATTGTTGAGGACCCAGTTATTAAGGGACTTATTGGGTCTTGAGTGGTATATTAATTACCCTCATGAACTTAATGCCCTTCTTAATTGCCGAGAGCCTACTCACGAGCTCCTGAACCTTACCGTACTCGCCCATGGCATGTATGACTTCTACGCAATCCCTGTCACCAACGTGGACGTGCGTTGTGACCCTAATTAAATCCTTGAACTCGTGCTGTAGATCCGTCACGTTCTTTTCTACATCACCAAGCTCATGGTCGTACATCAACATCACAAGCGAGAGTACGTAACCCCCGGTTGTCTCCTCCATAATGCCTGCCAGGGCGTTGGCAAGTAATGAGTTTATGAACCTAGACCTATTGATCTCGCCCTGCTTAACCATTAAACCGTCGATTGTCCTTAATAACTCCTCATCCAAAGCCAGTGATACCCTCCTAGCCCTACCCACGGATTATTAAGTTATCCCTGGAATATAAATGTTTAATTACGGTGGCATTACAGCAATATTACCTGTGTGTATGGTTGCACTATATCCCTGAACTTCACGAAAAATCCCCTATCCGTGAAGTGTATCGGTATTGAGATGGTGGATCTAAGGAGCATTACGGCATCGGCAGCCTCCTCGGGCGTCATCACCGTACCGCCGCCTATCGGTATGAGGAGGATGTTTATCGCCTTCTTCCTCAACCCACCCATCTCCTCTACCAAGTCTGTATCACCCATGTGATAAATGGTCTTGCCGTCTATGTTTATCACATAACCAACACCGAAACCCTTAGGGTGAGGTATTGAACCATTCACGACCTTCGTAATGTTGTAGGCATCAACAACCTCAACCACAACACCAGACATCAGCTCCAGGGTATCGCCAGGACACACTTTAATTCCATATAAGGGCGATATAACATATATATCATGAAATAGTTCCACACTTGGCGCATGATTACTATGATTATGGGTATAAAGTACATAGTCACAATTCATATTAACCAGTGTATCAATACAAATCTTCTTATCATAATACTTAAATAAAAATCCAGCTAAGTCTATACGCTCTATTTACACTTAAAAATCAAAGTAATTCAGCTAAGTCAATTCTCATGTAAGCTATAAATTTCAGCGCTGAATCATGAGGGCATACGAGGATTTAGAGAAGGGTGGATATGCAGGAAAAGCCGTTATGAAAATTCACTAAATTTTAAGCATAAAAGTAAATATTTAAAATAAATTTTATTATTTTTATTTATTATTGATATTATTTCTTTTCATTATCATTTATTTGTCGCACATAATTTTTTGTTTTATTGTGCTTGTTATGTTTCTTGTTGCTTCTGGTTTTGTGATTATTAGTGTTGTTAGGAATAGTTCGTAGTCGCTTAGTTTGTTGTAGTTCTCGAATTTTGCTAGTTTGCTCGCTATTTCATCAATTATTACAGCCTCCTCCGGGTTGTATGGTGGTAGTGTTGGTTTAATCGGGTGGCCGCAAATGTAGCCCCTAACCCATGGGTACTTAATGGCTAGCTTAAGGTCTATTGCAACATCCTCAAGGCCTGCGATTATGTTTGAGATTATTGGGGACCTCATTAGTGTGCAGCCAAGATCCCTAGCAACAGCCTCCGTCATCCTTATGTGATCAACCTCATGCTCAACTATGTACATGAGGAATTCACCGAGGGGTACACCAACACCACCCAGGTACTCATTATACTCATTGATTATACCATCAACATTGAACCTAATGGACTTAACAAGAACACCATCACCAACACAGTCAAGTGAGACCTCGGAGAGCCTATCTGGGATGTTTACGAACTCTATTGGGGCCTCAACACCAAGGGACCTAACAAGCCTAGTTAATTCCCCCCTCACATAATCAATCATTTAGACCACGTACTTACTAACAATCTCCCTAAACTCCTCGAGACTCAATGGACCCCTCTTCTCAAGGGACCTCCTCTTAACCTCATCCAGTATCTTAGTCACAGCCTCATCACTAGCCTTAATACCAAGCCTATCCAGCCAGTATGTTATGTTCGCCTTACCACTCTTCTTACCGAGGATGATCTCCACATCAGACCTACCAACAAGCTTCGGTATGTAGGGCATTGCTATTGATGGGTCCACACGACTCGCATTAACCCACCACTCAGCAACAATACCAGACTCAATCCTGAATATGTTATCACCAACAACAGCCTTCTGCGGTGGAACCCTGACACCGGACAACTCCTGAACAAGCCTAGACAGCTCAACAAGCCTATCCAACCTAACATTCGTCTTAACACCGAGTAGTAGCTCGAGTGCCATAACAACCTCCTCAAGGGCCGCATTACCACTCCTCTCACCAATACCATTAACGGTAACGTGGACCACGGAGGCGCCTGCGGTAACACCTGCTATTGCATTTGCAACACCCATACCGAAGTCATTGTGCGTGTGAACCTCAATGGGCTTATTAACAAAACCCCTCAACTGCCTAATGAAGTATGCATAGGCCCAGGGTAGTGATGTGCCTAGGGTGTCTGCAACGGTTAGTGAGTCCATTTTACCACCAACAGCCTCAATAACCCTCCTCAGGAACTCCATGTCAGACCTTGTTGCGTCTATTGTGAAGAATGTTACGTACAACCCATGCTCCTTTGCATACTCAACAGCCTCCACAGCCCTACCAATAGCCTTATCCAAATCCCACCTATACGCATTCTGAATCAAGTGCCTACTGGCCGGTAGCTCCATAACAACACCAGGCACGTCAGCCTTGAGTGCATAATCAACATCACCCTTGAGGCACCTTGTGAATGCCATAACCATAGCCCTAAGCCCCTGCCTTGCAATCTCCCTAACAGCCTCAAAATCCTCCTGCGAGACAGCGGGCATACCGGCCTCTATACGGTCAACACCAGCCTCATCAAGGGCCATTGCAATCCTCAACTTATCATCCCTCCTAAACACAACACCAGCCTGCTGCTCACCATCCCTCAACGTAGTATCATGAATAAGAACCCTCTCAGGCAACTCAAAACCCCTACGAACATCATCAACAAAATTATACGGAGAAACAAACCAAACACCCTCCCTCCACCAAGAACCAACCATCAAAACCAACAAAAACCACAAAAATAAAAACATTACCCCCAGGATAAGTTAGTAAAACTTAAGTAATAAATCTTCATTGCAGTATTTTGTATGGGTTACGATCTTCATGGTAGGGTAAGTATAGTTACGGGTGCTCTTGGTGGTATAGGAAGAGCAATATGTGAAAAACTGGCAATGTATGGCTCGAATATAATACTCTTCGATATAATACCTGAAGAGTCTAAGGTGGTGAAGGAGGCTATGGATTATTTAGTTTCTAAGTACGGTATTAAAGCTGGATATTATATGGTGGATGTCTCTAAGTATGACAATGTAGTTTCTGGCGTTAATAGGGCGTTGGCTGACTTTGGTAGGATAGATATTTTGATAAATAATGCCGGAATATTGGGGCCAATAGCTCCAGTTGTTGATTATCCCATTGAAGATTGGAATAAGGTTCTTGCTGTGAATCTTTCGGGTGCTTTCTACATGCTTAAGGCGGTATTGCCTATAATGATAAGGCAGAACTATGGTCGTATAGTTAATATATCATCAATTGCCGGTAAAGAAGGTAATCCAAATATGGCAGCGTATGTTGCGTCAAAACACGGCATTTTAGGGCTAACAAAAACCGTGGCTAAGGAAGTCATTCAATACAATATCAGGATCAATGCCGTGTGCCCAGCACTTGTTGATACACCCATGCTTAAGCAATTTCCTCAATCTCAATTAGAGCTTCTTAGAAGTAGGATTCCATTAGGTCGTTTCGCTAAGCCAGAAGAAGTGGCAGAACTTGTGCTTTTCCTAGTTGCCTCACCAGCTGTCGATTTTATAACTGGACAATGCTTTAATATAACTGGCGGTAGAGGTGAGTACTAATGCTGTCAGACGAGTTAGTAGAGAAATTCGCTGATGAGCTATTAAAGGCTGAGAGGGAAAGGAACCCCATAGATCCGTTAACTGATAGAGTACAATTGACAATAGAGGATGCTTATAAAATACAGAAATCAATTATTAAGAAAAAGATAGAATCAGGAGCAAAAATTGTTGGTAGAAAGATAGGCCTTACGAATAAGGCAATGCAGAGGGCCTTAGGTGTTTACGAACCTGATTACGGGCACCTACTAGATATAATGGAGGTTTATGATGGTGAGGCAATTAAATTATCCGAGCTAATACAACCCAGGATCGAGGTTGAGCTAGCCTTTATATTTAATGAGGATATTCGTGAGAATGTAAGCTATGGAAGTATTGTGAGAGCTATAGAGGGTGTAGTGCCTGCATTTGAGGTTATTGATAGTAGGATTAAAAATTGGAAAATAAAGATTCAAGATACAATAGCAGATAATGCATCTAGTGCCAGGTTTATATTGGGAGAGAAATTAACAGATATCAAATTGTTCGATTTAAGAACAATAGGTGTTGTAGTCAGGCGGAATGGTGAGATTGTACAAACAGGTGTTGGAGCTAACGTCTTAAATGATCCAATAAATTCAGTAATGTGGTTAGCTAAAAAATTGCTGGAGCTTGGCGATTATATAAAAGCAGGAGATGTGGTTCTATCCGGTTCATTAATAGCACCTATTGATGTGAATAAAGGCGATGCGATAGAAGCAGAGTTTGGATGCGGACTTGGTAGCGTACATACTTACTTTATTTAAATAAATATAAATAAATTTTTAAAAAATAATTTATTTATTGGTGCTAAGCACCTAACGCCTGCCTTTCCCTTTCTATATTTCCTCTTGTTTCTGGTGAGAATATCATTGCTATTAACCCTATTACTGCTAATAATATAATGATTTCTACTTCGATTGATGGAAATGCCTTAATACCGTACATTGCAACTAACGCTGGAATACCGACAATTGTAATAGCAGCACCAGTAGCAAATCCTGTATTCCACGTAAATGATACTCCCGTGGACCTAACACGCCCAGGATAAACCTCATTTAAGTAAGTCATTAATATCCCACCACCAAAATCACTAAGAAGTGATATTATGACTGCTTCAGCCAATATTAAATCAAACGCTGATGGTGGTAGCATTCCTAAATGTAGATATAAGAAACTTATAGCTATAACTATTACTGAACCTATTATTGACATCAATTTTCTACCAATATGCTGGCTGATTTCACCACCCAGCGTAGGTCCAATGATCATAGCAACACTAGATAGGAGCATGATATAGCCTATCTCTGCCTTAGGGAGTTTATTAACCACGGCGAGGAATGTTGGGTACAATCCAATGGTAGCGTAGTAAAGACCGCCCCAGCTAATCGTAACCAATAAAGCAATTATGAATAACTTCAGTAAGCCTGATCTCCTAGAGAAGAAATCCCTAACTGGTGTTTTCGTTACCTCACCTCGTCTTTTGAGTGCAGAGTATATCGGCGATTCAGGAACTATATAATTCACATAAAATAAGATAATTAATGGCAAAAGTCCCCCTAAAAACATGATCCTCCACCCATATGCTAAATACAACGGGCCAGGCGCCACGTATACAGATAGTAGGAACCATGCTGATGCAATAAGATAAGCCATGCCGGCTGCTGAAAAGCCAAAACCACCAACCCAACCTCTATGTCTCTCTGGCACACTTTCAGGACCTATTAAGTGACTACCTCCAACAATGGAACCTACGAAATACCCTAACCCAAGCCTTAAAGTAATTAATAATGCCGGTGCTAATATGCCAACTTGGGCAGCCGTTGGTAATGCAGCTTGTGAGGTCTCGAATATCACAAGTCCTATTACACCGTAGGTTATTACCTTCTTTCTACCGATCTTATCACCCAATGGGCTGAACGTTATTGCCCCAAGCGGTCTCATAATAAAGGATACAAAGTATGATGCCATCGTTGCGGCCAACGCAACAGTATAAGGCATGTGGGCAAAGAATAACTCAGCAATATATGGGGCTATAAGGGACATTATAAACAAATCATAGAGATCAAACGTCCAGGTCCAAAACGTAGCCATCAACGCCTTAATATGATCCGAAGTAAGTTTTTGTGAAGTAGGAACCTTGCTCGAGCTCATCAAACATTAAAATAAAACCTATTTTTAAGTATTATCTACATTGTGATTAATTACTTGAAAACTATTACCTGCCTTCCAACAACTTTTCCTTCCTTTATCATTTGTAATGCCTCTGTTGCTTGTTCTAGGCTTATCCTTCTTGATATTACGGCTTTATAATTAATAAGACCCTTACGTACTAAGTTCATTAATTCAATAAGATCCCTTAATGAACCGACTAATGAACCGGCTATCATCCTCTCACCATATACTATATTAAAAGTATTAATAGAAGTCTCAGGTTCCATAAGCCCCACAAGTACATATATTCCTAGTTTAGCCAGTGCATTTGAATAGATAGTTAAGGTTTTTTTATTTACAAAATCGATTATTGCCTTAAGCCCTCTACCACCTGTTAATTCGCGCAATGCTTTAATTGGGTCTGTCTTGGATGCATTTAGAGTATAATCTATCTTTGCGATTTTATTTACATAATCAAATACCTCATCCCTAACATCGATACCTACAATATTTACATAGGGTACAGATGCTTTTAGCCACTGTATGGCATAGGTGCCTAAACCACCTACTCCTACAATACCAATGTAATCACCAGGGTTTACGTAAGGGAGTACCTTCTTAACAGCTCTATAACTCGTGAGACCAGCGCATGTCAAGGGTGCCAGGGCTGCTTCATCCTCAAGCCCATTGATATTTATTAAGTATCTGTAATGAGGTACATAAGTATATTCCTGATATCCACCATCTTTAAAAAACCCAAGCCACTCTCTTTTATCTGCCAGGTGCGTTAAACCTGCTATTGTGTATTCATCATCTTCGGAAGGTATCCATGGATAAACGAGAACCTTATCACCAACCTTGATAGTATCAGGCACCCTATCACCCTTAGCAGCAACAATCCCTGAGATTTCATGACCAAGCACTATTGGAACTTTATACTGAGGTCTCTCACCACTCCAGATATGAACGTCAGTATGACAAACTCCAGCGCCTATAACTTTAACAACCACAGCTTCACCAGCAGGTTTAGGGGTTTTTACGTACTCGATACTTAACGGTTTATTAAACTCCTTAAGGATGGCAGCTTTATGAACCTCAGGAAGCTCCATACATCTAACACTATTGTATTAACCCTTTTAAGTATTAGGTACACCATTATCGATTTAGTTAAACTTTTAAGAAGAAATCGTTTATATACATTTTATCATGTCAAGAACGGGTGTTTGGGGAGTAGAAGAGAGAACTATTCCGTTTTGGAATCTCGCCTACATTAAATGCCCTCATTGCGGTAGATACTACCCTGTTGATAAGGCTATATTGTATACAAGGAATGCGAAAAATACTAAGCTTAAATGTCCATATTGTAAGGGTGATTTTTATTTAAATGACGTAAAAGGAGTGGTGGTTTAGTGATGGTTAAGGATCTTCGTTCATTCATAGATGAATTACTGAAGAAACCTCATGAATATGGAGGTGTCTTAAGGCTGAAGAATGTTAATATTAATAATGAGATAACGGCAATTCAATGGCTTTTACAAAAAAGTAATAAATACCCTGTAATAATTATTGACGAACCAGTGCTCCCTAATGGGGATATTAGTAGTCATATGCTTATTACGAACATAACTGCTGATAGAAATAGAGTCGGAAAAATCCTAGGAATCAGTGACCCTAAACACATGGCTTTAGAATTGAGTAATAAAATTAATAATAAAGTAGAACCTATCATAATTAAATCATCAGAAGCACCCGTTAAGGATGCTGTTTTTGATGAGCTGCCAATCGATCTGCCATTTCCTATACATTTCCCATTAAATATAGGGCAATACATAACGGCTGGCGTTGTCGTAACATATGACCCTGATACTGGAATTGACAATGAGAGTATTCAGAGGTTATGGATTAAAGACCGTAATACATTGGGTTATAATCCATTACCAACATCCCATAATTATAAAAATATTATGAAATTTTGGTCCAGTGGCGAGGATGCTCCTATCGTCATATGGATAGGCCATCACCCTGCTTATGTTATGGGTGCCGCATTTAAATTGGGATATCCAGAGAGCCATTATCCGCTGATGAGCTCATTAGCTGGGGAACCCATAAGATTAACACGTAGTGAATTGTTTGGTGATAAAATATTAGTTCCAGCAGATGCCGAAGTAATAATTGAAGGTGTCGTGCCTAAGGATGTATATGAAGTGGAGGGACCATTCAGCGAATATCCTGGTACTTATTCGCCACAGACGCTTAATCCAATAATTGAAGTGAAGAAGGTGTATATGAGGAGAGATGCCATAATTTATGATATAGGTCCAGGCCTTGCTGATCATCAATTACTTGGTGCATTAGCAATAGAGAGCTTACTATATCGTACATTAAAATCGGTATTTCCTCAAATATTAAATGTTCATGTTCCCCTATCGGCATCTGGTAGATTCCATGCATATATACAGGTGCATAAAGATAGACCAGGTCTTGGTATAGACGTAGGGTTAATGGCATTGTCTATATATTGGAGTCTTAAACATGTGTTTGTGCTCGATGATGATGTTGATGTATTCGATGACCATGATGTACTATGGGCGATTGCAACAAGGCTTCATAAAAACGGTATACTAATCATACCTGATCCTAAATTCACATATAAAGCCGTCTTTGACTGTACTAAACCCGCCCCTGATGAAGAAACAAAAATATCACTGGCCCCATTAAGAATAAAACCGCCTGAAGATATTATTAAGAAATGGGAAAATCTAATAAAATAACATATTTAAAAATTAAACAATAAATTTATTGCAGATTTATTAAGATATGCTTTGTTTGCGTGAATGCATAGTATCCATCAAGACCTCTTTGGCGTCCTATTCCACTATACTTATAGCCTCCCGACTCAGCCCATGGATAATGCTTGCCGAAAGTATTTACCCAAATAGTACCTGCCTTAACTCCCTTAGCTATTTTTAGAGCCTTATTAATGTCTCT
>CisS_allDRAFT_1000089_pt1 | contig 17291 bp, 15 predicted proteins | sample CisSprmetagenome_FD_10649 | JGI IMG/M metagenome (IMG submission 10649) | reverse complement strand
ATAGGCGGAGAGAGCCAGCAGGAGGCCGGACGCCGCGCCCAACGCCTCGGCGGCGACCGTCCGGGGCGCCGGAGCGGGGGGTTGCGCGGGCGCCGCGACCGCGGCGATGGGGATCTCCACAGGCCGGCCGGCCGCCCCGCCGATGCCGGCCGCCGGGGCCTCCACAGCCGGGGCGCCGTACAGCCGGCGCAGGTCGAGGGGCAAGTAGAGATATCCCGAGGTTCCGTTGATGTAGACCCTGTAGACGAACCACGTGGAGTTGACCCTCGCCGTGGAGTTCAGGAGCACCACCATCTGGGGCGCCGTCTGCGGCCTTGCGGGGATGTAGGCGGCCATCGGCCGGAGGGGCGCGGCGCCGTGGAGCTGCGCGGCCAGCTCCAGAGCGGCCGCCAGCAACGCGACGGCCGCGAAGGCGAAGACGAGGTAGAAAAGCTTCATGGAGAGCCGGCGGCCTAGCTATTTAGGCTTAACTGCCCTATTTCGGCGAAGGTCGAGTTGTAGGCGCCTATCCACCCGGGCCCAACCAGGTAGTAGACGTCCCCTATGTATAGGGCCCTCGACGCGTAGACGCCCTCCACCACAGCCTCCACGCCCAGCCTCCCGCCCTCGACCGACAGCACCAGCACGAAGGGCCTCGGCGCGTAGACGGGCAGAATCGCCACGCCGGCGTCGGATCTGTAGAGAAACGCGTGGTAGTCCGACATCACGGGGCTGCGGGCGTTGGTAACCGTGACGTTGGAGACCACGGCAGGCGCCGCCGGGTTCGACACGTTGTACAGCAGGACCTGGACCTCGCCGCCCCAGAAGAACGGCGGGCCCGCCCCCGCCGCCACGCCGAGGAGGAGGCCGGGCCCGACGGGGTGCAGATAGTCCGTGAAGACGGGCGCCTTCAGGAAGCCGAGCACCTGCGGCCTCGCGGGGTCAGTCACGTTTATCGCGTAGAGGGGATCTACGGCGCGGTACGTGACCAGGTAGTAGATCCCGCCGACGAGCCTCCCCGCGTGGACCTCCTCGCCGGGGGCCAGGCCGGCAACCTCGGCCACGACGGAGAGCGAGTCCGCGTTGACGACGTAGAGCGATACGTTGCCCTCCTCCACGGCCACGTACAAGTAGGGGCACCGACAGCCGCCGATAGAGGGAACGGAGCCCCACGGCCTCCCGTCGACGTATATGGTGGAGTTCGGCGGCCTGATGAATATCGCGGGCAGAGGCAGAGGGACGGGACCGCCTTCGCCGAGGCCTCCGTGGCCGCCAGGATCAGATATCCGCCGCGTTGAGCCACGGCGAACTGGTCGGTCAAGAGGCCGGGCACCTCGCCCACCGCGGCCACCCCAAGCGACAGTCCGTCCACGGCTATCTCGTACACCGTGGTGTTCACGGGCGCGGAGAGGCCGATGAGGGCGGAGGCGGCGCGGCTCCTCGACAGCGCGTTGTAGAGCCCGAGGTAGTCGCCGTTCTCGATGTAGCCCCTCAGCTCCTCCCACAGGCCCTCCGGCAGGCGCGACCTCCCCGCCTCGACGATGTCGGCCAGCATCTGGAGCCCGTCGGGCCTTTGGAACAGATAGAGGCGGTTGCCATACATGAAGACCCTGTAGATGTCGCCGGCGGCCAGCGCGGTGTAGTTGAACCTGCCCGACGACATGTCCACGGCCACCACCGCCACTACGCCGGCGGGGGTCGGCGAGACGCCGGGGAGCTCGCCCAGCGCGGTCCCGTTGACCAGATAGAGCGGGGTCAGGGGAGACGAGACCACCACGTAGGCGTAGCTGCCCTCTAGCCTGGCGCCGAGGGGCCTCCCCTCTATCTGGAACCTGGCGACGGGCCTCAGGCCGCCGTCGGCCGACAGCAGGACCAGGCCCGTGGCGGCTCCGTTGGACCAGATGGCCAAGACGCGGCCCTCCGCGGCCAGCAGCTGGCACTGGCCGCCGCCCACGGCGTACCACCCCTCGATCTTAAGCCCCGGCGTGATCAGATACAGAACCCCGCCGTAGCATAGATAAATCCAGCGCCCGTCGGTCTTCACGAAATCCCCCTCGTCTATCCCCTCGACCTGCACGTTAGTGGAGGAGTACTGGGCCGAGGCCGCCTGCGCAGGCGGCGGCTCGACAGCCGCCGTCGTCGCCGGGCCCTCGATGGGCGGCATCGTCGGGATGGGCGTCGCCTGTCCGGCCGCAGCTACCGCAGTCGCGGGCTGGACGCCGGCGAGGGCCGAGGCGGCCTCCGTGAGGTTCACCATGATGAGGCCCATGGCCCGCTGGGCGGATCCTCCCGAGCTTCTGGCGCCCGTCTGCTGGTGGGCCGGGGCTCCGAGGCCTTGGAGGCCGCCGAGCGCGAGGACCGCCGCAACGGCCAACGCCAGCGCTATCCCGAGGACTTTCAGTCGACTCATGGCAACGACGTCCCAGCCGCCATATAAACCCGATGTATTCAGAGTAGATCTCCAGGACAAGCCCAGCTTTGAATTATGGAAAATTCGATGCCGCAAAGACGGGCGTAGCCGTCGCTCGCCTCTACCCCGCGACATGCGTCGAGGCGTCACGACCGCCTGCGGCTACGCCGGGAATGCCGCGCTCCGTCGGGCGCGTCGGCTGATCAGCGGCGGGGGCCGGCCCCTCGACGTCTGCCGACGGCCAGCCAGGCGATGAGGGCTACTGCGATCGCCGCGGTCCCGGCCAGGGCGTACGCCAGGCCGTGTCCGCCAGCCGCCTTTGAGGTCTGGGGCTGGGTGGACGTAGCCGCCTCGGTTGCCGCGGTGGCGGCGGAAGTCGTCGCGGTGGAGGTCTGCGCGGCGGCCGTCTGCGGAGCCGCCGTAGTCGCCGTGGCGTTGCTGATCAGCGTGGCGCTGGCCGTCGCGTTGCCGAAGGGGGTGGACACCAGGAGGACGAAGGTGTAGTTGCCCGGCTTCGACATCTCGTATGCGGCCGTCCCTCGGGGCGCCACGGGCCTCTCCGCGGCGAGGGCCCCGTTGATGTAGACCAGGAGCGCCGTCGAAGTAACGTTGTACTCCTCGGGGTACGGGACCGACCAGGCGACGCTCGCGATCGGGCCCGAGGCAGAGGCCGATATGGACGGCTTGGCCGGCGTCGTCGGGACCACCGCAACCCATATGGACCCGCTGTGGTTGGCCACCGACTCGACGGCGACATAGAGGAAGCCGCCCGCGCAGACGGCGCCGACCGACCACACGGCGCCGGGCACGGCGAAGTTCCTCAAGCTGAGCCCGCCCGGGGCGTAGACGGCCACTCTGCCCGAGGCGCTCCAAGCCACGGCGAAGGGCCCTCCGCACCCCTCGACGGGCGCCGCGGCCGAGGCCCAGGGGACCTCCAGCGAGGCGTTTCCGTACCTAAAGACGCCGCCCGAGAGGACGTAGAGCCCGCCCGGGGACAGACCCGCGTACTGGGCCTCGACCCGCCTGGCCGAGCCGTCGGGGCCCACCACGGCGTAGGTCCCGTTGGCGAAGACCGCCATCGCGCCGCCGCTGTATGCGCCGTTGAGGCCGACGAGCCCGGGCTCGCGGAGCGATAGGCGGCTGCCGTTGGGGTATATCACGACCAGGCGGGACGACGCGTAGGTGGGGTCTGGGGCCGGCTGCCAGACGGCGTAGACCAGCCTCCCGTCGCTGGCGTAGGCCAGGACGACCCCTCCCGAGATCAAGCCGACGGGGGCGCTCCAGCCGGCCGCCGAGAGGATCGACATCTCCAGCGAGGAGGATCCGGCGGGCCCCAGCCCGATCCACAGCATGGCGAGGGAGCCGTTGGACAGCTGAAAGACGTAGGGCGAGGCCGCAGGCCCGCCAGTCCGCGGAGCCGGCGCCACGGCGTAGCTGGGCCCCGAGAGGACCAGGCCGGAGAGCCCCGGCCCGTTGCCCAGCGCCGTGTAGTACAGATAGGCGGAGCCCCCAAGGGCCGCTATGGACATGCCGTAGCCCTGGGGGAGCCCGACCGCCACGGGCCCCGACCAGAAGGCGGCGAGGCCGGGGGCCGCCAGCAGGAGGAGCGCGGCGAGCGCCCTCATATCTGTCCGGGCCTCCCGGACGCCGCGAAGTACATATCGGCCAGCTCCCTCCTGTCCGGAGGCCTTCCGTTAGACGCGAAGAAGTTCAGGAGAAGCCCCTTGAGGATCTCCCACTCGTCCTGCCCTATGGGGTAGGCGCCGAAGGGCGTCCTCAGCTCGCCGCCCCGCGCCTCCACCTCGAAGTCGCCTATCTTGACCCGGTCCTCGCCCACGGACAGCTCGACGCCCAGAGAAGCCGCCTTACGCCTGGCGTTTTCCGCCACGTTGGGCGTGGAGTCCTCCCCGAACCTGTGTTTATCCCGCTGGTCTATGACTGACATGGAGGCACCTGGAACCTCCCTAAAAAGGTTGACGGCGGACGGCCGGACGGCGCCGAATCTCGACGGACGCCGATCGGGCGGTCGAACTCCGTCGGCCGCACCGCGGCGACGCCGGCTCTTCCTCATGCCGCCGGACGGCCCCCACGGCCTGTGCGTCGAGGCGCCGCGGCGGCGTGCAATCGATAAAAAGGCGTATTGACGTGGAGGTATGGAGGAGCTGATGTATAGGGCCGTGGACTACGGCCTGTCCCTCGGGGCTAAGTACGTGGAGGTCAGGTTCCAGTCCGACGCGGGCCGGTGGGCCGGCTTCCGCAACGGCCAGTTCGAGTTCTCGGGCTCGGCGCTGTCTTCGGGCTTCGCGGTGAGGGCCGTGGCGGAGGGGGGCCTCGGCTTCGCGGCCACCGCCAGGCAGGGCCTGCAGGACCTCCTCGCGGCAGTCGAGAGGGCGGTCAAGCTCGCCAGAGCCGCCGGGAGGCTGAGGAGGAGGCCCGTGGAGCTTTCGGAGGAGAGGCCGGCGGTCGTGCGGTACGAGCTCCCCCCGATAGAGCTGGACCTGGAGCGCTATCTGGCCGATCTCGATTCCCGGGTCGACAGGAGGGTCGCCGTGAGGCGGTTCTTCGGGGGCGTCTGGACCACGGAGAAGCGGATAGTGACGAGCGACGGCGCCGACGTGCACAGCAAGGTGCCTCGGGTCTTCGTGTTCGGCGTCTTGATAGGCCACGAGCCGTCGAGGGGGAGCCTCCAGAGGGACGTCTCGGCTGGAGGCACGTCGGCAAGATCGCTTGAGGGCTTCGGCGAGTTCGTGGAGGGGGAGTCCAAGAAGGTCGTGGAGCTTCTGGAGAGGGCGCGGCCGGCGCCGCCGGGCAGATACGACCTCGTGTTCTCCCCCGAGATGGCGGGCATATTCGTCCACGAGTCGGTGGGGCATCCCTTCGAGCTGGATAGGATCTTCGGCAGGGAGGGCGCCGAGGCCGGGGAGTCGTACGTGAGGCCCTCCGACCTGAGGGTCGAGGTGGGCAGCGAGCTCGTGAACGTGGTGGACGACCCGACCATCCCCGGCACGTACGGCTTCTATCTGGTCGACGAGGAGGGCGTCCAAGCCAGGCCGAAGTGGCTCGTGAGGAGGGGGCAGGCCGAGGAGTTCATAACCAACAGGCAGTACGCGGCCGTGGTCGGCGGGCACAGCAACGCCTCGGCGAGGGCATCCGCCTTCGACAGGGAGCCGATACCCCGTATGAGCAACACGTACCTAGTGCCGGGCGACTGGAGGCCCGAGGAGATAATAAGGGACACCAGGCGGGGCATATACGTCGTGTCCTACACCGAGTGGAACATAGACGACAGGAGGCAGGCCGGCAGATACGGCTTCTTCGAGGCCTACATGATCGAGAACGGCGAGCTGAAGGAGCCGGTCCGCGGCTTCCTCGAGGCGGAGACAAGGGAGCTCTGGGGCCATGTGGACGCCGTGGGCCGCGACTTCAAGATGTACGTGGGGACCTGCGGCAAGGGGAATCCGCCGCAGGGGGTGCCCGTCACCATGGGGGGCCCGACGTTCAGGAGCAGAAACCTCCTGGTGTTGCCATGATGCTCAAGCTGGTCGAGAGGCACGTCGACGAGGCCGCCCTGGTGAGGATAGAGTCCGAGAACTACATGGTGAGGTTCGCCAACGACGAGGCGACCGCCTTCAAGTCCTGGACGACGAGCGAGGTCGGCCTCTATCTGGCCAAGGGACGGAGGGTCGCCGCCGTGTCCTTCTCCGGCGAGCCCGACGCCAAGGCGCTGGACGAGGCCTTGAGGAGGCTCGACAAGCTGCCGGAGGACCCGCTCTACGTTCCGCTCAGGGCCCAGCCGCCGCGGCCCAGGGAGGAGAGGCAGGAGGACTTCGAGAGGCTTACGGACGCCGTCGTCGAGGCGATGTCGGCGGCCTCCGGCGTCGATAGGAACGCCGGGGCGGCGCTCCTCACCTACGTCAGGTTCGAGTACGAGGACACCCACGGCGCCCGCGGCGGATATGCGGTCAACAGGGCGTACCTCACGATACGGTCCTTCAAGGGGGATCTGGCGGCCACGGCCGCCACGGCCGCGCGCAGGCTGTCCGAGCTGAGGCCTAGGGAGGCCGGCGGCCTCAACGCGGAGCTTCTGGGGCTCGCCGCAGGCCTCCCGGTCGAGGACGTCGAGCCCGGCGGGCGCAGGCTCCTCCTGTCGCCTCTGGTGTTCGGGCATCTGATGGGCGAGGTGGCGTCGGTCTGGCTCTCCGCAGGCAACGTGGTGGCCGGCTCGTCTAGATATGGCCCGGACGACCTCGGCCGGACGGCGGCCTCCGAGGAGTTGAGCATGGAGGACATAACGGCGGACGAGGGCTCGTACGGCTTCACGCCCATGGACTACGAGGGCAACTCCACCAGGCGCGTGGAGCTCATAAGGCGGGGCGTCCTCGCCGGGTTCCTCCACAACAACAGAACCGCGGCTAAGCTGGGGGCCGCCACGACGGGCCACGCCCTCAGGGGCTGGACGACGCCGGCGCCGGGCCACATATCGGTGAGGCCGGGCGGAGGGCCGAGGGACCTCCAGGGCCTCCTGGCTGAGCTGGGCGACGGCTACTACGTGCACAACAACTGGTATACGCGGTATCAGAACGTGAAGACGGGGCAGTTCTCGACCGTGGGGAGGGACGTGGCTCTGGCCGTGAGGGGCGGGAGGCCCGTCGCCGTGGTGAGGCACATGAGGATCGCCGACACCCTCGAGAACGTGCTCAGGAACGTCTCGTCGCTGTCGGGAGAGCCGGCGCAGGTGTTCTGGTGGGATATGCCGGTCCCCGCCACCGTGCCCTTCGCGATCGCGGAGAATATAGGGGTCGTGAAATGATATATAGACGATTTATCCGGGGGATATATGCCGGATAGGCTGAGGGTCGACCTACCCCCGGAGGAGCTGCCGGACAGATGGTACAACATATTGGCCGATCTGCCGGAGCCGCTTCCGCCGCCCCAGGACCCCGACAACGGGAGGAGGCTGGAGCTCCTCAAGCAGGTGGTGCCCTCGGAGCCGTTGAGGCTGGAGTTCTCGACCGAGAGGTACGTCAAGATACCTGAGGAGGTGCGGGAGAGGTACGTCCAGGTCGGCAGGCCGACGCCCCTAATAAGGGCCAAGAGGCTCGAGGAGTATCTCGACGCGCCGGTGAGGATATACCTCAAGATGGAGGGCTACACGTACACGGGAAGCCACAAGGTGAACTCGGCCCTGGCCTGGGTCCACTACGCCCTGAGGGACGGGGCCAGGTTCGTCACGACGGAGACGGGGGCCGGGCAGTGGGGATCGGCCGTGTCCCTCGCGGCGGCTCTCTTCAAGGTCAAGGCCCACGTATTCATGGTGAAGGCGTCCTACTACGCCAAGCCCCTCCGCCGCTTCCTCATGCAGATGTACGGCGCGGAGGTGCACCCAAGCCCCAGCGAGCTGACCGACTTCGGCAGGAGGCTGCTCTCCGAGAGCCCGAACCACCCGGGCTCCCTCGGCGTCGCCATCACCGAGGCGGCCGAATACGCCTTGAAGCACGGCGGGAAGTACGTGGTGGGCAGCGTGATAAACGCAGACATAATGTTCAAGACGGTGGCCGGGCTCGAGGCGAAGAGGCAGCTGGAGCTCATAGGGGAGGAGCCCGACGTGTTCATAGGGGTTGTCGGCGGCGGGTCCAACTGGGGAGGCGCCTTCTATCCCTTCATAGGCGACGAGCTGAGGTCGGGGAAGGTCAGGCGCAGGTACATAGCCGTCGGCGCCCTGGAGGTGCCCAAGGTCACCAAGGGGGTCTATAGATACGACGACCCGGACTCCGGCAGGCTTCTGCCGCAGCTCAAGATGTACACCATAGGGGCCGACTTCGTGCCGCCCCCCATATACGCAGGCGGCTTGAGGTACCACGGCGTGGCTCCCACCCTCTCCTACCTTATGCATAAGGGCTGGGTCGAGGGCAGGGACTACGACCAGGAGACGGTCTTCAAGATGGCGCAGCTGTTCGCCCAGCTCGAGGGCTACGTGCCGGCCCCAGAGACCGCCCACGTCCTCCCCGCGGTCAAGGAGGTGGCGGACGAGGCCAAGAGGACCGGCGAGAGGAAGGTGGTGCTGATAAGCTTCAGCGGACACGGCCTGCTGGATCTGGCCAACTTCGCCGACGTGCTGGGGTTCGCCAAGGGCTGAGCCGCAGAAAGGCTTAAAGACCGGTTGCCGGCAACGGGCCCATGCGGGCCTTCAAGCTCTGGTCGCTCCCCTATTTCGAGAAGTGGCTCCTCCTCGGCGTAATCCTGGGCGTCGCGGCCGGCCTCTCGGCGCTGACCTTCTACTTCGCCCTGAGGGGGGCCGAATACCTCTTCCTGGAGAGGCTGGCGGGCCTCTCGACGCCCAGGCCTCTCGGCGAGGGAGGGACCTTGGAGTATCGATTCAGCGCGGCCAGATATTATCTGATCCCTCTAATCACGGCGGCGGGCGGAGCCATCTCGGGGCTTCTGGTGTACTACCTGGCGCCTGAGGCCGAGGGGCACGGCACCGACGCCGCTATCGCCGCCTACCACTACAGGCAGGGAAGGATTAGGTGGAGGGTTGCGCCCATAAAGCTGTTGGCCTCTGCCGTCACCATAGGGAGCGGCGGAAGCGCGGGGCGCGAGGGACCGACAGCGCAACTGTCGGCGAGCCTGGGGTCCATGGTGGCCGACCTCCTGGGCCTCTCTCCCGAGGATAGGCGGATCGCCGTAGCCGTGGGCATAGGCGCCGGGATAGGGGCCATATTCAAGGCCCCTTTAGGGGGAGCGTTGCTGGCGGCCGAGATACTCTACAGGAGGGACATGGAGGTCGAGGTGATCTACCCCGCGCTCGTGGCGTCCGCGGTCGGCTACTCCATATTCGGCTCGGTCGTGGGCTTCGCCCCCGTATTCGGCAACTACACCGGGGCGTTCAACCCGGCGGCCCTCCCCCTCTACGCCGTGCTGGGAGCCGCGGCGGGGCTGGTGGGCCTGCTCTACATAAGGGCGTTCTACGGCATACATAACGCCTTCAAGAGGCTCCGCGTGTCTCCCTACCTCAAGCCTGCGTTGGGCGGGCTCCTGACCGGTGCGATAGCGCTGCTGGCCCCCGAGGTTATGGGCATAGGCTACGGCTGGATAAACCTCCTCGAATATGGGAGACTCGGCTCCCTCCCGTCGGCTCTGCCCGCGGTCTATCTGCTCGCCCTGCTGCCCTTCCTCAAGATAGCGGCCACTGGGCTGACCGTGGGCTCCGGAGGAAGCGGCGGCGTGTTCGCCCCGGGTCTGTTCATAGGGGCCTTCGTGGGAGGGGATCTCGGGCTGCTGTTCCACCTGGCCTTCCCCCAGCTGGCGCCGTCGATAGCCCCCTTCGTGATCGTCGGGATGGCCGCTCTGTTCGGCGGAGCCGCCAAGGCCCCCCTATCGGTGACCGTGATGGTCGTCGAGATGACGGGAAGCTTTCAACTACTCCCGGCGGCCGTGATCGCCGCGGCCGTGTCCTACATAGTCACGGGAAACGACTCCATCTACCGATCCCAAGTCCCCACCAGGAGGGACTCGCCGGCCCACGCAGGCGAGTGAGGCCGAGCCGGCCGGCGCAGTAGGCCCGACCGCCTGGATCGCGTCCGCGCGTCGGGGACGCCGGCCCCGGCGATCGCGCCGCAGGATGGGGGCGTGCATGAGGGCCGATCCCGCCGAGACCGGACACAATTAAGCCCGCCGTCTCGGCCGCGATGACGGCGATGGAGATGCCCATGTGGATGCGGGGGGTGGGATTCGGAGGCGGCGTCGCCTGAACCCACGCAGGCCTACGCCACAGGGTCTTAAGCTTAGCCAGGGGCTTGGTGCCCCTACCTGCCCCTTTGACCTGGCTCGGGCACCCCCGCCGATAGTCCATACCGCATGCGCATAAAAGTTTTTCCCGCCGGGACAAAAATTAAATACCGCGGAGCTGGAGGTAACAGCCGGGGTGGCCGAGCGGCCCAAGGCGCGGGACTTGAGATCTGCCGACGGGGTATCCCGTCCCCGCAAGGGGGCGTGGGTTCAGGCCGAGCCGCCCAGAAATCCCACCCCCGGCGCCATGGGCTCTATAGTCGTCGTCCGTCCAATCCTCCCGCGGGGGTCCCTCTAGGCCGAAGAGGCGCCGGAACAGGCGTATCCTCTCGGCGAGTAGCCTGGACGTGGCGCCGAGGGCAACTCCGCCAGGTGGGCGGTCCCGTGCGCTGGCGTGCCCGCGGCTGGGATGCGAGGAAACGGCTCTAGGCCGATGGCTGCGCTCGCGGCACCGCCGGGCCCAGCCAACGGCGGAGCGCTACGGCGAGAAGGAGCCGGGGGCCTAGGTGGAACTGCGTGAAGACCGCACGGGAAGACGTGCCCTATTAAAAATGCCGTAACGAGCTTTTATATCCCCTATTAGGTGTTGACGTGGAGGAGCTGAAGGCCGCCTTGAGGGAGCTCGCGAGGCGGGAGCCGGAGTTCCTCATAGACCTCATCGCCGATGCCGCCTCCTCGCGGCGCGACCTCGCCCTCAAGCTGGCGTCCGTCGTGGCCGGCGTTGTGGCCGTGCCGCTGGACGTCGCCACCAAGCAGGACATAAGGAGGTTGGAGAGGCGGACGGCCAGGCTGGAGAGAGAGGTACAGGAGATCAAGAACGCCATGGCCACCAAGGAGGACATAAAGAGACTTGAGGACAGGATGGCCACGAAGGAGCAGTTTGAGGCAATAGCCATCAGCGTGGAGGACAGCGGGAGGGACATGGTCCAGTACCTCTTAGAGCAGAGGGGCCATAGGTGCGCGGCGGAGAGGCTGCGCGTCGATTCGGATTACGAGTTCGATATCTACTGCAACGCCGGCGCGCTTACTGCAGTAGGCGAGGCGAAGGTTAGGGCCGGCCGGAGGGACGTTGAGAGGGCCTTCGAGAGGGCTAGGGAGCTCCAGAGGAGGATGCCCGACAAGATCTCCGGCAGGCTTGTGGCGGTCCTCTACACCCTCGTCGCGGAGCCCTCAGCCGTGCAGAGGGCCAAGGAGCTCAAGGTATGGCTCATCGAAGGCAAGAGGGAGGTCGTGCCCCTCGAGGAGGCGCTGGGGTAGCGGCAGCCGGCTTCTGGGGGTTGGGGCTTCGGGACAACTGCTTTAAGTCTGTGGTTGCTTCCATGCGTGAGCTTCGAGGAGGCGGAGCTCCTCCGGCTGAGGGCTGAGGCGTGAGGAACGCGGAGCGGCTGTACGCCGAGGGCGAATACGACTTAGCGGCGTTCGGTGTGGAGCAGTACTGCCGGCTGATGTTGAAGTACAAGCTCCTCCTCAAGACAGGGGCCTACCCCCGTACGCACTCCCTCATTAGGCTTGTCAGGGAGCTCGCCAAGGCCGCGGAGGGGGCCGGGAGGTTGCTCGAGGACGTAGTCATGTTGACCAAGATAGAGGACGCCTATATAGGCTCCAGATATCTCCCACGGAGGTACGAGAGGGAGGAGGTGGAGGCCATGTTGAGATACGTCAGCGAGAAGTTCAAGCCAGTAGTCGATGGGCTTTGATATATACATAGAAGAGGGGAGGAGGGCGCTGGAGGCGCTCCGGAGATACCGAGAGGTCGCTGAGAGGGCGAAGGAGGCGGCGAGGAGGGTGGCGAAAGACGCCAGGGTCTACGTGTTCGGCTCCGTGCTTACCGGTCGATACACGGCGGCGAGCGATATCGACATNCTAATCGTCGCCGACATCGGGAGAGANGCAGCAGACCGCCTCAAGGCCGAGATCTACAGATCCGTCGANGCCCCGGTGGAGGTGCACGTGGCGACNCCCGAGCAGTTCGAGAGGTGGTACAGACGTTTCGTCGACAGGCTTGAGGAGGTCTAGCCTGGGCGGCCCCGCGGCTACTTGATCTCGAAGTCGGAGAACTTCCCTTCGGGGGCCTCCCAGACGGCCTCGGCGATTCTGCAGTTGAATCTGGAGCAGAGGTCCTGGAGGAACTTCTCGAGCCTCTCCCTGTCGCCTTCAGCCACTATCTCGACCCTGCCGTCGGGGAGATTCGCCGCGTAGCCCGCGATGCCCAGAGCCTTGGCCTTGGCCCTGGCCGCCGGCCTCAGCCCCACGCCCTGCACTTCGCCCTCGAGATACGCCTTGACCCTCGCCGCCCTTGCCGCCGCCAGGCCGCCGAGGACCGGGGCGGAGCCGGCCAGCTTCTCCCTGAGCTTGTCGCTCGATATGTAGGCCAGGGCGTCCCGGGGCACCGCCAGCCTGCCCTCGCCCCTCCCCACCACTCTGCCTATCACCGAAGGCCTCAGGTGGGGTATCTTGGAGAGCCTCTGGAGGACCTCGTCGGCCAGCTTCTCGTGCAGGAAGATCGCCACGGCGCCGTTCGTGCCCGCGGTGGCGTCCGGCATGACGTAGTTGGCCGCGGCGAACCGCGAGACGGCCGGGTTGAGGAGCGGGACGTCCCACAGCTCCACGTCCACGCCGGCCCTCTCGGCGACCTCCTTGAAGACGAAGACGCCGGGCCCCGAGACGTCTATGGTGGCCGCTATGTGGGCCTCGGGGTCGAACCGCTCGCCGTATTCGGGCAGGTGGTCGTATATGACCCGGGCGACGTCGACGTTCGGCCTCGCCATGAGCTCCAGGACGGCCCTCTTCTCGGCCTCGAACCGCTCGATGGGCATGACCGACTTCTCGAAGGCCTTGAGCAGCTCCTCGTCGGTGCCCACGGCCACGTAGGTGGTGAAGTAGGCGAGCTCGCCGAAGGGCCTGGTGACCAGCACCACGAATCCCTCGCCTATTCTGTTGTAGAAGGCGGGGGGCTCCCGGTCCAAGACGCCGTAGGCCGTCGCGCCGAGGAGCAGATAGCCGCGGCCGGGCTGGGGGGCCTCCACCACCCTCCCGAGGGAGGAGGAGTGGGACTCCACGGCGGCCTTCACCCTGGGGCGGTAGGGCTCGGGCGCGTCGTAGACGGGCGCTATCTCCACGCCCTTGTGCACCCCCTTGACGTAGAGGTCGTTGAGGGCGTTGTTGACGGCCACCGCGGCCTGTAGAGGCGAGTCGAGGTCCTCCGACGGGTCTATCACCTGTATCGTGTCGTTGTTGGCGAGGACGTAGCCGTCGCCCTCCTCCGCCTTGAGGAGGTCGACCATGAAGAACTCGGCGCCTTTCTTCGTGCTCACTATGCTGTGGCCCTTCCCCAGCCAGACCCTGTGGCGCGAGGACCCCAGGGCCCTGTAGAGCCTGGCCGCGTACTCAGCGAACTTGGCCGGGGTCGCCGCCTTGGCCATATAGAGCTGGACGAGCACCACCGCCAGATCCGGCGCGTAGGACTCGAGGAACGACGGGTCTATGCGGGGCTCCTCGGGGTCTAGGAACAGCCGCCTTAGCTCGGCGCCGGCGCCCCTAATTATCGCCGCGTCCTCCCTGGGCGCTATGACGAGGTTCAGCCTCCTCACGTCGTCCTTCAGGAGCTCCAGGGCCGGGTAGAGGACGTCGTAGAGGTCGACCTTGACCGAGCACCCCAGCGAGAGGGACTCCAGCGCTATGCCCGCCTCCCTGTAGAGCCTGACCCTCTCCCTGAACTTGTCCAGCCTGCTCATCCCGACCTCCTTATGACTATCCTCCACAGATTCTCGCCCGCCTGCTCGACGCCGAGGACCTCGTGGCCCTCCCGCCTGGCTATCGCCGGCACGTTCTGGACCGAAGGCGGGTTGTCGGTCAAGACCTCCAGCACCTCGCCGGGCTCCATGGACCTCAAGGCCTTGAGAGCGGCCAGCTGGGGATAGGGACACACATAGCCTCTCAAGTCAAGTACCCTCCTCTTAACCAACTCCATGGAGCCACATACGACCTAGACCATTAAACCTCTCGAAATATGCAATAATTTCACCGCAATGGTCCAGAGACGTAGGCCTCGGCAGACCCCGGAGGCGCCGAGCCGCTGTGGCCCCGTTCGGCGAAACAGCGCAGGCGCCCCGGAGGCCTGATGGTCGCCGCGACGGGCCGCGGTCAGTCATAACCTCGCCGGGCATGGGCATCCGGCGATCGCGCATGTCGGCGGGAGGTCATCACGGTAGGGATTTCGTTCTGGAGAGGCCCTCGAACCCCTAGTGAAGCTTTCGGCGGGCCGGCCTCCCTAGGCCTCGTTCACCGCGAGGCCGGATCTGTATAGCAAGTCGACGAAGTGCTCGTGGACCGCCCTCTGCCTCTCCGGGTGGAACACCTCGGCGCCGTCCTCGTGGAGGAAGACCACCATGTCCCTGCGCCTCTTGACCGGGGCCTCGGGGCGGCCCCAGATCACGAAGATCTTGTTGACCCAGCCCTCCCTCAAGACCCAGCGGGGCGCCGCGACCCACGGGCAGACGTAGACCTCGGCGCTACCATCAGCAGTCCCGTCGACGGAGAGATAGGCCAACCCGCACCGCGACCTCTCGTCGAATTCGTACTCGCCGTGGAGGCCCAGTGAGGACGCCATGCGCCTCGCCCTCCTCTCCTTGAGCGACAGGAGGACCTCCAGCACCTGGTCCGGGTAGGTGGCCGGGTTCACCACGAGGCCGAGCTCGGGGTCGTAGGCCGCCAGCCGCCCCATCCTCACAGCCGCCTTGGGCCTAGGCCCGTAGACCTCCTCGTAGAGCTCCCAGTCCGCGTCGCCCGCCACCTCGCCTTCTATCAAGGCCAGCAAGCCTTCGCCCAGCGCCGCCAGCTCCTCCGCCACGTCCACCTCGACGGAGGGCCCGGAGGCCATGTAGCCGTTCAGAAGCCCGGCGAGGTACGGAGGGGCGGCGACCACATCGTCTGAGAAATGCATGGCGAGCCCCCAGCCGATCAGCCTCCCCAAGGCGTCCGGCACGCCCAACAGATCGAGCCCGACCCTCAGCTGGCCCTCCACCGCGAGGCTCCTGGCGTATTTGGCGTACAGCGCGGCGACCCTCCCGTCGTCCACCCGGGACGAGACCAAGGCGGCCAGCTCCTCCGACCTGGCCTCCGCCGCCTCCACGTCGCTCTCGCCGGCCCCCTCAGAGGCCTCCAGCAGCTCCCTCCACCGGGAGCCGTATCTCGCCTCGAAGTCCGCCTCCAGCACCTCCTCCGATCCCTGAAATACGGCCCTCTGGAACCTCGCCTCAAGGATCTCAGCCACTATCCGGCCTTATCCGCACTATTTTACCTTTGCCCCCAGAGCGGGCCCCGGGGCTGCGCCCGCCCGGCGGCCGGGCCGGCCGCGGCAGCAGTCCGAAAGTTTCTGCGCGCTCCCCTCGGGCCGCGTGAAGAAACCCTATATATTTGCTGCAGCCAATATCGCGTGGACCACTTCTTCGACTTGTTCGTCCAGGAGGCCAGGGGGAGGATCGCCAAATACGCCGAACACCAGAGGTCCGGGCCCTCCCTGGACTTCCTCCTCTCGCGGATACCCGTGGAGAGGGCCCCCGAGGCGGAGAGGGACCTCCCGGCGGCGGCCGTAGACGGAGGGATAGGCATTGTGGAGCTCGACAACGGCCACAAGATACTTCTGGCGAGGGCGGCCGCCGTGGGGCGGGGGGTCTTGAAGCGGGAGTTCCTGGCCGACGTCCTCGCCGTCAACTCCTCAGCGGTCTCCTGGGCCTATCTGATAATGGCCGAGTCCCTCGCCGCCTCGGCGGCCGTGGAGGAGGGCGGGTTCGACTACCTCCTCATGGACGGCTCGCTGTACGCCAAGGCGATAATGCTCATACACAACCTCATACTCACCAGGGAGTTCCAGTCCATCTTCTACGTGCCCGAGATGATAGCGGCCCTCTACGCCCTCGCCCACATGCTCGAGAAGGCCGAGGAGGCGGGGATCAAGACCGTCTTCGTCTCCAAGGACAGCAGGTTCAAGGTCTTGAAGGAATACGCCGCGTTCGACATCCTCAGGGGGAGGCTGGACGAATACATAGTGGAGAGGGGGCTGGGCTGGTACTCGGTCATGTGGCTGAGGAGGTTCAGGCGGGCGATCTTCTCCGCCTACCAGAGGCTGAGGGGGGACGGCGAGGCCCGAGCCGCCCTGGACGCTTTGTTCAGGCAGTCCGCGGCGGACCCCGTGGTGCTGCGGCGCATGGAGGGCCGGAGCTACACGACGCCCATGCTCCTAGGCGCGTGCGACGCCTATATGAGCTACAAGGGGCTGACGTCGGTGCCGCGGCTCCTCGACGCCGTGGAGGACAGAGTGGAGGACGCCCTGGCCTTCAGAGGCGAGCAGATGGGCTCGGCCGCCGACTATCTCGACAAGGCCCGCAGAGCCCTCTCGACTCTGCCCAAGGTGCTCATGTTCTACCTAAAGCCCGCCCAGGGCTCGGAGCCGCTTCTCGTCGAGACGCCGCTGCCCAACAGCAGGATGTTCGACGGGGCGCCCGTCAAGGCGTTCTACCCCCAGGCGTCCGCCGACGACGTCGTGTCCCTCCTCCTGGCCCAGTACAAGGACGAGGCGCACTACAACTACTGGCTTTGGTACGCCCACAACGTGGCCTCCTTCAAGTCGGGGCAGCTGGCCGAATACGCCACATACATAAAGCAGATGCTGCGGGGGGCCGGCGTCGCCGTGGCGAGGAGGGTCAAGATCGCGCTCGGCCTATAGCCCCAGACGGCGGAAAATTTATAAAGACGCTCTATGGCCGTGATGGCGGCGGTAGTCTAGCCTGGTTTAGGATGGCGGCCTGCCAGGCCGGCTTCAGCGCCGGCGAAGAAAGCCGTTGATCCCGGGAGGGATTCCCCCCGGGCGTTCAAATCCCGGCCGCCGCACCACCGAGTTCTCATGACTGGACAGGAGTTGATTCCATGTCGGCTATATGCGTGTCGATTCCGTACACCGGTTAAGTTCGGCGCCTTCGATCCGATATCCGACACAGCTATCTCCGTTCCACGGCCCTTGGCTGAAGACGCCGGCCTCCTACGGCGTTCCGTGGTCGAGATGAAGGCCCTGCCCGACGAGAAGGCCGTGGCGGCATGGAGAGGCTCGTGGAGTCCC
>CisS_allDRAFT_1000082_pt1 | contig 18330 bp, 16 predicted proteins | sample CisSprmetagenome_FD_10649 | JGI IMG/M metagenome (IMG submission 10649) | reverse complement strand
AGCTTTGCTACATAAACTATCATATCTCTGATCTCTTCAGCTATTTTATAAACACCTAGTCATAATAAGGCTGCAGAAAATAAATATAAATAAATATATTAGAATGATGAAGATATTAAAAGAAAAGAATAGAAGAAAGTTGTTGAGACGTAGAATCTTAGACGCTATCTGAAAAGCTAATTAAAGATGTACATAATTTACAAGGTGGCTCAAGAGAGATCCTAATACCAGCAAAATTGTTTAGAGCCAGACTTGAGGCTTATCATAGAAAGAGATTTGATAGAGATTTTATAAGAAATATTGTTGGAAGAGCTTTACAGATATTATCAGAAGCTGATGTTTTAATATATGACATGATGGTTATCCTATTGCATTTAGAGAGAATGAGCTTATCAGAATATGTTTAGACTCGTCTACTACCAAGACTGTTTCTATCGATCCTATGACTCTTAAGGTTTCAGAGGATGGCGTCAAGATCGGTGGGGTAGATGAGTATTTCATGATCAAATTATATAAAAATGTTGTAGACTGGAGTCTTGTTAATGAGTTAATAGCTAGATATGCATGGCTTGATTATGCAAAGCTGAGAGCTGTCAAAAAACTTGCAGAACTTATAACCGGAGGAAGAATTGAGGAGGCAAAAGAACTTATAAGAAGATATCTTGAGCTAGGTCTCGAGGAGAGAGAAATATCTTTAGCTCTAGACAAACTGAAACAATTTATTAGAGAAGAAGGTTTTTCACTAGATGATCAGATAGATAAAATATTTGTAAAAACATTCTTCATCTCAGGAGGCCGAAAAGAGATCAAGAGACTTAACGCAAGAGCAATAGCATATGCCATAGCCTACATCTTGCTACGAAATAAGATACCTCCTGATATGACAATAGTGTCAGTACCATATGGATATGTCAGCGAAGTTAAAAACACGCTTGAGCAGATAGAGAATTCAATAGGCTTAACACTGAGACCAGCAATAACACATCACGAAAAACTAGAAGAAAAAATAAAAAAACTAGACCCTTCAATAGCAATAATAGCCTTCACACCTAAGACACAAAAAACTATTCAATGGCCTAAACATCTTAAGACATATATGATCAAGATCATAGGCATTAAACTGTGAAACATGTACTTATGAAAAGCCTGTCAATTGCTATAGATCTGAGAAGTATGATCGTTAAATTTAATAGATCGAAAAACTTTTGAAGCCTAACAATAGTATTAGAAGCCTGATATAGTCCCATATAGTTATTAATCGCAGACATCAGATTATTTAAGAATCTATACTTTATTCGATTCTCGAAAATAGCTTGTGAATTACTTTTTCAGGTAAGGGATATAGTTGAATAGATCTTTAGAAGTATTAATAAGCCTTACAATGATCTTTATATTATTGTTAAAAATATATATTTATAGGTGCAATTCCATGAGCGCGTCTATTAATATTAAAGATGTCGAAAACATTGTTACTAGTTTTGTTAAGAAAGGTGTTTCACACGCTGTTGCATTATATCCATTTGTTTTTTCATTTGAGGACTCAAGACATAAAAATGTTATAGAAACTCTTGTGCCTGCGTTTGGAGAGCAAGTTGCTGAAAAAGTTTACAGAGAGTTATCAGAGGCTTTCAAAAACATTGATTTATGGACAAAAGTCGTAATTGAAGGCAAGGAAATCTCTTTAAGAGACTATTTAGGAAACTATATCTCGAAAAACGAGAGTATAACTAGAGTCATTCTTAACGAAGTTGATAAAAGATATAATCAAATATCTGACGATGAAAGAAAGATCCTATCTGTTGCATGTGCTATTATTAATACACTTATGAATAAAAGATATCCTAGCATCTTAGTCCGTTTATCCGAGATCGGTGGAATAAATATAAGCTCAATGGATTATGAATTTTTCTCGCCATTGGTCTCATCAATTATAGGATTCGAGATAAAAGATGTAAGGATGTTCTTCTATAGATATCTTCTCGGATTTCAAGAAGACTGGTCTTCACGTAGGCATGATTATTATGTTCTCCATATATATCCGTTCACAATACCTAATATTAAGGATCTTGCAACAAAAGTTCCTAGATATATCAAGATCCCTGATAAATTTGACATCAGATCTATTCTAGAGAAGCTTTATCAAAAAGGCGAGTATCTGAAATTAGCATTAATTGAGGATAAGTTAAAAGATATTAATGAATACTCTATAAATTGGTTTGTTGGATTTTCTGGAAAAACTTATGACCAACTTTGTGAAGAGAATATAGTAGAGGGAGTGATTCGTGATTGCTACATTAATCCTTTTACTTATGAATATATAAAAGAGATCATTAAAGAATTATATAATAATGCTTTAGATAATCTAGTTAAAATGTTCAGAGATGTTTTCGAGAAACAAAAATATAGTGTCAGCTGTTTAGGAGAGCATTGCACATTTGTAAAGCCTGGTGCTAAACCTTTGCACATTTATTTTTATCCATGGCCTAAACTACCTATCCTTTTATCTGAGGAAGTTCCGGGATCCGTAAAAGCAGTAATCATTCAGGGTATTCCTGCACAATCTATAATACAATCAGAAATTCTGCAACATTATAGTAATAGTGGGTATCTGTGGCTCTTCATACGTGAAAATAAGATCTTGGTTGCTTCAAACACTTATAAACACGAAGATCATTATGAGCTAATGAGGATACTTAGAGAGCATTTTTCTATTGAAGCTATAGGCCCGGTTTCCAGAGAGTTAGAAGAGATTATTATGCCTGGCTTAACAAAACCCACAGCTGTCACTCAGCCTATTTCTCCACCTCAGGTTTCTCCGATTAAAAGATTTGGTGGAAGAGATCTTCTTGAAGATATCGTTGCTTCCGTACTCTACTCATTAGGTTTTAATGTCAAAGTTGATCACTGGATCCCTAGCAGGGCGCAAACTCAGGTTGAAGTTGATGTTTGGGGCGAGAAACACGTTGATGATATAAGATTTACCGTTTATGTCTCATGTAAAAACTGGGATAAGCCTGTTGAGATAAGTATTGTGAGAGAAGAATTTGGCAGAATTCTTCAGCTACCATTGATACCACATNTAAGAGTTATCGTGGCGCCNTCATTCACAGAGCCTGCTAAAAAAGAAGCGATAGCAGACGGCTTNGTAGTTATTGAGACAGGTGAGAGAGCNGTTGAAGATAATATGAACAGAATTTATAAAAATGTTTATGACAAGCTTAACAAGCTTTTCATAGGAGTAGCACCTAAATGGATGCAAGAACTTGCAGAGAGAGCTAGAAAAGTTGCTGAAGAGATAAGAAAAATAGGTGAGGAACTAGAAAAAATAGCTGGAACACCCAGCTAATAGATTTAGAGAGAATAATTTCATTTATACGATTCCAACTACTAACATCTAGGGATCTATATCTCTCATACGTCTACCTTGTAAGTTTTGTTTAACAAATATTCCGAGTAGTTTGCTGAGACTCTTCTATTATTTACCTTTATGCCCCTAATAATTCTTAACTCAAACAATATCATTAACAAAGCTCAGAATCTTTTTAACATTCTCGCTTAGTATATATCATATATTTTGTTGTTTTGTGCTCGTGATCATAATTATAAGGATCAACGTCTTCTAGGTCTTCTCATTTGTCTGCTCATCATGTATACAAGTCTATAATCTATAACCTCTTTTTGTAGCATATTTTTTCAATGTGTTTATATCTTCGACAATTTTGTTATAAATAGACTGATCAGTTATCCATATGAAGCACTCGATGTTTGATGTTAGTCCGGCTTCTGTGAAATTTAATGAGCCTAGTCCTATGGCGTTCTCGGTTAGTATAAGTTTTGCATGTAGCTTACTACTAGTCACGAGAAGCTCTTTTAATCTAGAGTAATACAGTTCTTCATAGACAGGTTTATATTTTAGATATAGAAATAGTCCGAAGCTTAAAACAGGTAGACCAATAGGTGGCAATATTAATAGCGGAATTCCTATGACAAATAAGAGAACGCCTAATATAGCAAGTCTCGGTCTACCAGGTTTTTTTAACTCTTTTCTCAACATTTATCAACTTAGACAACCCCTTAACATGAGAAGGCAAAGGATCATTTGTAGTAATTAAACCTACTTCAACACCTAAAGAAGTTAAATCTATAAGTATCTTTGCTGTCTCCTCAGATATCCAAGGAGAAACTATAGTTATTTTTCTAGAGAAAAATTTTAGTAAAGACAAAACTAAACATTAAATAACACAGAGGACAAGACCAAGGGGCTAAGCTCATATTCATAGTAAGAGGCGTAGGGAAACAGAGATAGGCAGTAGACGTAGCATTAGACATAGTTTAAACTTCTTGCATAGATCATAAAAGAATTATAATTCTTAAGGTAATAGAAAGTTTTGTCTCTGAATCTTAAGTATAAATACGAGTACCTGAAGAATTCTATTGACTGAAAATATAAGTAGCGAGAGTATGAAACATATGAGTTCTTTTCTATGTAAGATAAGTCAATTAGGGTAAAGAGAATTGCGTCGGTAAACATTAATATTTTGAACATATTTTGAACAGACTTGAAAGTAAGCATTACGACACTGACGTATAAATTCATTTGTCCTTATATTAGGTATTGTTCTCAATGTCTAAGCTCATGTATGATTTGATCTCTCTTTCAATATCATCCATAATCAGCTTACTGTTATAAACATTTTATCAAAAGTTCCTTGAACACTTTTGATTAAAATTACACCTAGAGATGTGACCATGTTGTTAGAAATTGTTTACATTTATCTGCCGACTACTCTTAAAACCTTTTCGTTATTAATTAATTCTTCATAGGTGCCTTGAAATATGATCTCACCTCTTTCTATAACATATATTCTATCTGCTATACTCATAGTTCGTATATTTGATTCTGCATAAAGTATCGATATTCCTTCCTGTTTAATATCATAAAATGCCTTAAAAAGTCTAGAAACCACTACAGGAGCAAGGCCTTCAAACGGTTCATCAAGCAAAAGTAATTTTGGGTTATATGCTAACGCTCTTCCTAATGCTATCATTTTTCTTTGACCCCCGCTTAATTGGCTTCCTTTTCTATGTAATAGATCCTTTATCTCTGGAAGAATTTTAAAGATCCTTTCATACTCGTGATCTCTATCTTTAATATTTCTAATGATCATTGGTACATCTAAGTTTTCTTTTACAGTAAGGTCTGGAAAAATTTTAATATCCTCAGGCTGATAGCCTATACCTAATATGATCCTTTTTTCAGGTGATAAATTAGTTATATCCTTTCCATCGAAAATTATTTTTCCTTTAATAACTTTTCTTAAGCCTATAATAGCTTTTATTGTAGTTGTTTTTCCTGCACCGTTTCTTCCGAGCAAACCAACTATCTCTCCCTTTTTAACGTAAAGATTGATTTTTCTTAAAATACGAATGGCTCCTACATATACCTCTAAATCTTTAATATCTAATAAAGTATTTGAGGATGTATTCATCGCGATATACCGAAAAGTGTTTTCTTAACTAAGGGATCCTCTAATACTTCATTAGGTTTTCCTCTTGCAAGGATCCTACCTTCATTTAATACGAGAACTGAATCTACATAAGATGATATTATATCCAGATCATGTTCGACTATGACGGCTGACAACTTATTAGCCCTGATTGCATTTATGATTATATCCATGATCCTAAACTTATCTTTTGTAGCAACACCTGATGTAGGCTCGTCCATTAATATTAAACGAGGATTAGTTGCATAGGCGATTGCGATATCCAGAAGTTTTCTCTCACCCTCAGACAGCTCGTCAGGCATGTAATCTTTCTTATGAGATAAACCAAAAATTTCTAGGATCTTTATTGCTTCCTCCTTTACATGAGTATAAAAATCTGCTGGTTTAAGCATATTTCGAGTCATGCCTCTAGATGAAAATATGCTTATAATTACATTATCGATAACAGAAATTCGCTCAAATAAGTTCACGATCTGAAAGCTTCTAGCTATACCCATCTTTAATCTAATATGAGGTGGCAAATATGTTATATCATGGCCTAAATACTCAATCCTACCATCATCAGGTAGTAAAAAGCCGCTAATAAGATTTATGAGAGTAGTTTTTCCAGCTCCATTAGGTCCAACGATTCCAACGACCTCATTACTATCTATCGTAAAACTCACATTATCTACTGCACGAACCTCTTTAAAATATTTTTTTAGATTATATACTTTAAGTATCATATACTTATCTTAACCTCCGATTTTTTTCTCTTATTTCTTTTCTTTCTCTCTTTATTGTTAGGGGAGCTAAAAATTTATATGCTCTCAAGAAAGCGCCGCCTAAACCCTCAGGAAACAATAAGGAAATTATAAGAATTATTATTCCTGATGCTAATAACCAGTACTGAGTAAATATTACAGTATACAGCTTTATTAATGTATATATTATTGCACCTAATACAGGTCCGAGAAATATTGTATATCCACCTAATAACGTCATGTATACTATGTCGCTCGAAAATGACCAGTGAGCTACTTCCGGACTTGTGTACATATTAACTATGCTCCATAAAGATCCTGCAAGCCCCACGTACGTACCCGAGATCACAAATGAATAATATTTATAAAGTTTTACATTTATTCCTATCAGATAAGCTCTGTTCGGATTATCTCTTATAGCCTGTAATGCCTTTCCAAATGGTGAAGAAACTATAAGATACATTATAATTAATGAAACAATAAATATTGATATCAAAATATAGTAATAATATTTCACGATAAAAACATCTTGTGAGATCCCGTGAATGGTTAAACCAATAAATTTAGGGATTGGAACTGGGAGCCCATCTGAACCTCTTGTAATAGTATAAAATTTTAATATGAGAGAATATATAATCATGGAAACAGCCAACATAAGAATGGCAAAATAAGCCTCTGAAACTCTTAAGGCTATGATCCCTATCAATGCCGCAAATAGCGCACTAGAAATTAATGCTATCAGTATAACTATTTCAAAATAATATATATTTGGTAAATATCTAGCAATCAAAGCAACACTATATGCTCCTATAGCAAAGAATACTGCATGTCCAAATGATAATAAACCTGTATATCCAAGCAATAAATTAAACCCCAAAGAAGCTATTGCAAATGATAATGCATAGGATATGAATATTATATAATAGCTAGGAAGAATATGAGGTAATATTAGCAAAATAAATATAAAAATGATAAGTGTCATTAATATTTTCGTTAGTTTTTTTAACTCATATATATAATTTATATATAGCCTCATTATATCTTTCCTAACCTCCTTTTCTCCCTAAGATACCCTCTGGTTTTGTAGCAAGTATTATAAATACTATTAAATAAATTAAGGCCAGCTCAATCTCTGGAAATATCGCTATCATGATAGATCTTGTTTCTCCGATTATTATTGAGGCAATAAGTGATCCCCAGAAATTACCCAGACCTCCGGCAACTGCGACCATGAAAGATAATATTAATGGGTCTAGCTCCATACCTAATGACGCTGAGGTTATAGGTACCATAAGAGACCCTGCTAATCCCCCTAATAAAGCGCTTATAAAGAATGTTAATGTACTTATCTTCTTAACACTAATACCAAGTCCAGAAGCTATTTCTCTATCATACGATACGACTCTAAATAATATTCCAAGATCCGTTTTATATATAAGAAACTGTACAGCAATCCCTATAGAAAAAGCAGTGATAATTATGAGTAGATAATATATGGAATAATGATATCCATCAATGCTTAGTTCTCCCAATAACCGTAGCGGCTGAGGTGCACTAATAATATTTCCCCCCCATATCATTCTCTCTAGATCCATAAATATTAAGAGTAATCCGTATGTAGCTAATAACTGCCTTTCCAGAGATATATTGTAAATATATTTTATTACTGTTTTCTCTATTAAAAGACCTATAAGACCAGTTATTATTACGCCTAGCAAAATACCTGAAAACGATATAAGCAATGCATTTCCTTTCAATATATAAAAAGATAACATAGTACTAATAAACCATGCCGTTATATATGCTCCTAATGAATAAAAAGAGCCTTGAGTTAGATTTATTAGCTTTGATACTCCAAATATCAGATTAAGACCCAATGATAAAAGATATAATATTGAAGCATAATAAAGACCGTTTATAATAATCATTAAAAAATATGTATACAATTTATAAAAACCCTCACCAGGTGTTGATCCAGTCAGCTGGAAATACTCCTGGCGGTGGAGTAACTAGGATTCCTGGTATAAGTTCTACAGTAGTAGGATCTAATGTTACAAATGGATATTTAGGATCTCTTTTTGTAATACCTACTAATGAACCTACTCCTGTGTCATGATCCTTTTTTATATAAACCAATCCTTGAGCTCCCTCAAATGCAAATTCTTCAAGTACTTTTACAAGATCATCCACATCAGGCCATTTTCCAAGCATTTGATAAGCACGTTCAACCGCATACTTATAGGTATATATTGAATCATAAGTATAATAAGAGCTATAGTGTGGATAATCGTTGTATCTAGCTTTATAATTATTAACAAAGGAGGCATTTTTGCTATATATATTAGGTGGAGGATACAAGGGGTATGCAGGACCTGCAGCTTGGATGACAATCCCATCGGGCATTTCTGGCACTAGATGTAATAGCGATTCTGCGTGGGCATATGCCATCTGCACCTTAGATGGCAGGCCTGCAACTATGGCCTGTCTCATAAAGTTTACAGCATCTGAGCCGAATATGCTTGTTTGAAGAAGATCTGGTTTTGCCTGAATAATTTGAGATATATGGGCTGTAAAATCTGATGTGCCCAGAGGAACCCACCATGCGTTCACAACTTCTATGTCAGGCTTTAGTTTTTTCAGCGCGTTTATAAAGAAATTCCATTCGTCTCTTCCGTATGCGTAATCCTGGTTTATTCCGGCAACTCTTTTAATATGAGGGAAGTTTTTATAAACATATAATGCTAATCCTATACCATCTAAGGCCGCATTCGATCCTATGGGTCTAAACACAGTTTTATACTTAGGTATTTTACCTCCTCCCTGCAAAAGCTGATTAGTTGCGCAAGTCACCATGGTTATCACACCCAATTCTTCGACAACAGGTGCTACAGCTAAACAGTCAGATGAAATTCCTAGTCCGACTATTAGATCCGGTTTATATTGTTCAACAACGCTCCTGACAAGCCTCGCTACAGCATCTGGACTTCCTTGATTCTCATCAAAATCTCTCAGCGTTATTTTTCTACCTAATATGCCTCCGCTATTATTTATCTCATCAACAGCCATTTTTATCGCGTTTACCGCTGGTATGCTGAAAGGTGCACCAGGCCCCGATAGAGGATTTATATCAATAAGCTCTATTGGTTTAGAAGGTATGCCAGTTTGAACAGGCATAGTTATCTTAGGTGAAGTAATAGTGATAGTTTTTTCTATGATTTTCTCAGCAGGACTTACACGTGCTAGCCAATAACCTGCGGCCGAACCTATCGCCAAACCTGCGACTCCTGCACCAATCATTCGAATAAAATCTCTTCTATTAACATCGACCATACAAATCACTCTTCCTCTGTTCGTTCTTTATTTATTTTTAGACAGCTTATATCTTAAAATAATTGATCATAAAATACTGTTTGAAAATTTATATAGAAAAAATATTATATGTTTAATCTATGGATTTTTTGGATTGTTATGAGAAAGGAAGATTTAACAATTTTAAAAGACAAAGCATTTAAAACCATAGAAAATGAGATCGATAGAGTAAAAAAATTTCTTATTGATATAATATCTATACCTACTGTATCACCTGAAGGCCAAAATTATTTAGAATTCTCAAAGACTGTTGTAGAGTTTTTAGCATCTTATGGAATTTCTTCTGAAATACATCAGATCCCATTAGAATATACAGATCCTAAGCTTCCTGAAGAAGGCAGAGGCAAACCTCGATATATTATTATTAGTAGAATCGGTAGACCTGAGAATACTCTTATACATTTCAATGGTCATTATGATGTTGTTGCAGGAGGCTCTGGATGGATCGTCACAGATCCTTTCAAACCTAAGATGATCAATGACAAAATCTTCGGTCGCGGTGCTTGTGATATGAAAGGAGGTATAGCATCTATACTACTCTCTATGATAGCTCTCCAGAGATTTGTAGACACCTTAGAGTATGGCATAGAAACCTTTCTGGTTCCTGATGAAGAGATTGGTGGCGAGACAGGAACACAGTATATAGTAGAGAATAATATGATAAGAGGTAAATATGTTATAATAGCAGAACCTACAGGTCTTGATAAAATTTATATTGGCATGAAAGGACGAATAAGAGCACTTGTGATCGTGAGAGGTAAATCAGCTCATGGAGCTTCACCATGGCTAGGAGTTAACGCATTTGAAAAAGCTGCTAGACTTGCTTTAAAAATGTTTGATGAATTAGTGCCTATGATAGAAGCTAAGAAGAGTAGATATAAATATGATTTTCCAGAGGCTTCAAAGGCTACATTAATGATAGGAGGTTTAGTTAAGGGAGGAAATAAAATAAATCAAGTACCAGATGAAGTTATATTCAGCCTTGATAGAAGACTTATAGTAGAAGAAAATGTCAATGAAGCATGGAGTGAGATTGAGAATTATGTGAGGAAAGCGGCTAAAGACATGAATATAAATGTTGATCTAAAATTATTATTGGCACAAGATCCTATTATAGCTAAGGAAAATTCAAAAATATTTGCCATAATAGATGCTTCAGCTGAGGAAATTATAGGAGGAAAACCCGAGAAAATAGTATGCTTCAATGGTTTAGATATGATATATTATCTACAGCGAGGTTATGAAGCCGCTACATATGGTCCCGGATGTCACAATGTACACGCACCTGATGAATATATCGAGATATCAGAGATCGTGAGGACGTCAAAGATATACATAAATTTCATTTTAAATCTATTTCATGAAAAATATAAAGAAGTTTAAATTTTTTCATAAAATTTTTCTAATTTGTTTAAAGAGTTGATAAATAATATAAATTTAGAGTCTGGGTTCATATCTTCCATCAATTGCTGTCCATCCACCATCTACATATATGACTGTGCCTGTCATATATGATGACGCTGGCATTGAGAGAAATACTGCTACGCTAGCAATTTCTCTAGGATCTGCCCATCTTTTTAATATAGTTTTCTCAGTATAAGCTTTATACCAGTCAGGATCTTTTTTAATCTGTTGTGTCAATGGAGTATCCACTACTCCTGGGGCAATCACATTAACTCTTATACCACGTTTACCATATTCTGCTGCTGCTACTCTTGCTAGTTGAACAATAGCCGCTTTGGTTGCGGCATAAACTCCCTGTCCAGGCTCAACGACGAGATGTCTTATTGAAGAAGTGACTACTATACTTCCTCCATCTCTCATATAAGGATATGACTCTTTTAACATTATGAAACATCCTTTAATATTTACATTTATAACCTTCTCAAATTCTTCATAAGTATAATTCTGTATAGTTTTTCTAATATTGATCCCAGGGACGATATATAACGCATCAATCTCTCCATATTCTTTCTGTGTAAATCTCAGAAGATTTCTTACGTCATCTACATTAGTTATATCAGCTTTAAAACTTTTAACTTCAAAACCTTTTTCACCAAGATTTTTGACAACTTCTTTCAACAACTCCTCATTTATATCGCTTGCAACAACTTTACCACCTAATTCAGCGTATAATTCTGCGATTGCTCTTCCTATACCACTTGCAGCACCAGTCACTAAAGCAACTTTATCTTTAACTGAAAACAGATCTTTAGCAGACATAGGAACACACCCAACTATATATACGAAAAAATAAATAATAAAAAATTTTGATTAAGGTGATGTTGTCATCAGCCTATCAAATAATATTTAAGTTCTATAGTAGTCTTTATTAAATCGGTGATTGACTTGAAAGGCTTTAATAAAAAATTTAAAATTGCTGTAATTCCTGGAGATGGGATCGGGCCTGAGGTAATTGCTGAAGGCGTGAAAGTGATAAATGCTGTCTCAGAGGTCTTGAATATTAATATTGAATGGGAATATTTTCCTTTTGGAGCTGACTACTATCTTAAGACTGGCAAATTAATTACAGAAGATGATCTTAAGACTCTTAGAAAATTTGATGCCATATATCTTGGCGCAATAGGAGATCCAAGAGTTCCTCCAGGAACTCTAGAGAGAGGCATTGTCTTAACCTTGAGATTCTATTTTGATCAGTATATTAATTTAAGACCTGTAAGACTATTGCCAGGAGTAGAAACACCATTAAAAGAGAAAAGCCCTGAACATATAAACTTTGATATTATGAGAGAGAATACTGAAGACTTTTACATAGGATTAGGAGGAGTTATTAAAAACTTTAGATCTAAAGAAGAGCTGAGGATCATCAGAGAGATCTATAAAATAAAATTTAATATAGATATAGAGACAGACTCTAAAGAACTAGCTTATGATATAGGTGTAATAACTAAAGAGGGAGCTGAGAGAGTTATCGAATACTCATTTGAATATGCATTAAAAAATAACAGAAGTAAAATCACATTTGTTGATAAAGCCAATATAATAACTCATATGTATCATCTGTGGAGAGAGACTATTGAAGAAATAGCCAAAAAATATCCTGAGATAAATTATGAATATGAATATGCTGATGCAATAGCAATGCATCTAGTTAGAGCTCCAGAACGTTATCAAATAATTACAGCTCCAAATCTTTTTGGAGACATATTATCAGATCTCGGCGCAGCATTGATGGGAGGCTTAGGCATGGCTCCTGGAGCAAATATTAATCCAAAAGGTATAAGTATGTTCGAACCTATACACGGGTCTGCACCTAAATATAAAGGAAAATATGTTGCAAATCCTATAGCAACAATATGGGCCGGAGCTCTAATGTTGAGAGAGCTTGGCATTAGAGAAGGACATGATCTTATTCTTAAAGCGATTATAGAAGTTCTCAAGGAAGGTAAGGTAAAAACATATGATCTTGGGGGGAACTCGAAAACTTATGAAGTTGGTGATGAAATAGTTAGAAAAATTAAAATGTTTACAACATAATAATAAGGTATCTATATTAATGTCGAAACTATACTTTAGAGAAGATATAAATTAAAAACAAAATATCATGTAGGTTAATATAAACTCGCCGCATAGAATTTTTAAAGCTCTAAATAAATTGAATCCTTAAAAGGACGTAGTATCTATTTATCCTTTTAAATTCTAAAGTATGAAAGAACAGATCTGACCGTAAGTGTAAATATGATATCAGATAAAAACAAGCCTATATAATATTAATCCAAAAATGTCTTGTTGAAAATGCAATATATTTGGTTTCTACTGCGAAATACAAGAGTATATTTTTAGGATGCTACTAAAAGGTTATGTCTTATTTGAGGATGTATTATCAGTAGATCTTTATAAAAATTTAAATTCTTTCTTAAAGAATTTTTAGTACAGCTTTTTTAGTTTTTGTTCTTAAAGTTATTTTTTACCCTAGTATAGCAGTCGTTTGTTGATACTTGTTAAATCTTATAAATTATTTAACGTATATATTATCTGAAGTGATAAGTATGGGTGCCGATGATTCCATTTCTGAAAGGACAGCTGTTAGAGAAGGTTTGGCAACGCCGGAAGAAATTCAAAAAATGACCTTTGCTAAAACGCCGAAGGAGGTTTTGCGTATAAGAACTATTATAGTTGCGGGCGCAGGTTCGGCTCTTCTTACTGCAAGTTCTTTATATATCGCGTTGAGAATGGGTGCTTTGCCTTGGCCTTCTATTTTTGCAGCATTAATTTCTATGGCTATTTTAAAGGCTCTTGGTAATACAAATTTAAATGAGATTAATGTCGCACATACTGGTATGACTGCTGGGGCATTACTTGCAGGAGGTCTTGCATTTACAATTCCTGCATTATGGATGATGGGATATCGCGAAACTCCGTATTTACAGATCCTTGTAGGAGCAGTGGCTGCAACACTCATAGCATGTTTAATTGTTTTATTTATTAGAGATTACATGATTATAAGATTAAAGTTGCCTTATCCTATAGGTACAGCAACCTTTCTCACTCTAAAGACAGGTGATGTAGGTGGAAAGAAGTTTTATACTTTAATTACGTGGATTCTTATTGCCGGAGCGATAGTGGCATTAAGAGATCTGCTCGGAGTTATACCGGCTACAATAGTTTTCGGAGGATTAGTTATGCATAATATATTGTTAGGAATTGGTATATTTCCTATGGCTACTGGAATAGGTTATATCATAGGTCTTTTATATATGGGTACATGGTTTATTGGAGCAATACTCTCATATTTAATAATTATACCTATAAGCACGAATGTTCTAGGATACAGCTTAGATTCAGCCTTAGCTTTTACCAGAAGCTTGGGAATCGGTCTAATAATTGGGGGAGGCGTAGCTATCATTATTAAATCGTTAATAGACTATTTAAAACGTACTAAGATCTCTTTTGTTTTTACTGCAAAAAGTAGTGAAAACAGAGGAGTCCTTAGATTATTATTTATAACTTCTGTAATTATTATACTAATCTTACCTTTGTTTAATGTTATGAATATTTATTTAGCAGCAATAGCAATTCTAGGTGTGATGGTTACATCAATTATGGCGGCTACATTAACAGGACAGACTGGCATAGATCCCATGGAGATATTTGGTATCTTAATCTTACTATTTGCAATGGCCATTATTAAAGGTATTTCGCCAGTTGAGGCTGTCCTTTTAGTAATGTTTATAGCGATAGCCACCGGGATTGTAGGGGATGTTTTTAATGATCTTAGAGCGGGATATTTACTTGAGACACCGGTTAGAAAACAGGTACTTAGTGAGCTTATAGGCGGTCTTGTAGGAGCAGTTGTGGGTCTGCTTACTTTATATATGTTAGTATCAGTATACGGATTAGGAGCGTTTGGTCCAGATAAATTCTTTGTTGCGCCACAGGCATATGCTGTGTCCATAATGATAAAAGGAATCCCTAACTTAACAGGATTCCTATCAGGAGTTATCATAGGTCTTGTTCTTGGTCTATTAGGTGTACCTGCAATGACATTGGGGATAGGTGTTTATCTTCCAATGATAATTAGTGTACCAGCCCTTATCGGAGGTCTTGCCAGAGTATACATAGATAAGAGACATCCAAAGTACTCAGAGTACGGTATAATAGCAGGGTCAGGATTACTTGGAGGGGAAGGAATCACCGGAGTAATAATATCTTTGATATACTTTATAATGGGAAGATAAGAGGTTATTTTTCATGAGACTTACAACTGTCTCAAAACCTATCCAGGCGGGCAATATACTAATAATGCCTTTCACGGAGTTCAGTTATTTCAGAGAGCCAAGAATAATTATTAACGATATAGAAGCTATTCCAGAGCATGTTGTGAAATATGATGCAAGGGTTGATATAATGGATCCGTCTTCTAAAAAAAGATGCTTTCTGGTGGAACATGTGTTAGGACCTCTTAGATTAATAGGAATCACCAATGCAAAAGTTGTCGGAACTGATGTGAACTGGAATTTCATGCGTCCAGAACATAGATTTGCATACTCCATAGGGTTGAGCCCTAGATTTGTTGTAGGAGAAGAAGATGGCACACAGAGACCAGCCCTCATATCCATAATCGATTCCCTAGATCAATACGTTATAAAGAGCGAATGTAGAGTTTATAAAAGTGTTTCAAAAGAGGTGATCTATGAAAATATGGATCCTTTTGGATACAGAGGGAGAATTGTTATATCACCTCGCGATGAAAATGAGGGTATAACACTAACCGTAAGATTATTTAAAAATTATATTGAAGATATACATATAACTGAGAACGGACTTCAAGATAAAACTTTACTTAAAAAAATTCTATCAGCAAGAACTCCTTATTTAATAGGCATTGATAGCGAAGAATCACTTTATCACGCAATAGGTGATGTAACAGCTGATATAATAGGTCTAGGAGGACTTACCGATGCTGATATAAAAGTTGAATTAAATTTCTTCTATCATGCTCTCACGGTAGGAGCTATAAAAAGAGCACAGTTCATTAAAAGGGTGAAAGAATGTTAGAAATTAATAGTTATAAAAAGCCGGAGGATGTTATAAACTCGTATTTAAAACTAGATCCTATTAAATATATAACGAAAAATCATTGGCACATGCTGAGGTATGGCAGGTCACCTTTGGTTGCAATATATATACCAAGATTTCATCTAACATCAGAATTAACGTGTTTTGACTATGAGTATATATACAGGAATCTAGCTGTTATAAAAACTATAGAAAATCTTAAAGCATTAAAAGATCCTGAGGTAGATATATACCTATCAACCGAAAAATCAGATTTACCTGAAGACTTCTATGCTGATTTCCCAAGCATCATAATTGAACCTACAGATTTAAATTTCTCAGTGGTACATAAAGGAGAAGGCGTTGTAGAGATCTTGTTTAAAAGCCAAAAGCCTCATATATTATCTAATATATGGTCACATGAGGATCTTCTTACTCAAATATACGATGTAATATGGGGTATAATAAACATAACTCATAAATATTATCCTGTTTCGAGAGGGAATGACATAATTTTTAGAGACGTATTTATAAGAGGAGCCATTATCATAGGTGTTGAGCATATTAGGATTGAGCCCGAGGGAGATGTAAAACTAGACTTGAGACTTCTAATACCGCCTGAAGCAACTGAAGAAACCATTAAATCAGAGCTTGGCAACAGGTTAAAGTCTTATAAAGATAAGATAGAAATAATAGACATAAAAATAACAGAGCCTGCAGTTCATATACATCCTGATAAGAAAATACATGAGATAGCAACACGGGCATATCTCGAAACTTTTAAGAAAGAACCTGAATACGAGTGGTTCCCATTTCCCACAGTATTTAACAGATTGGCCCGAACAAATACCTCATTGCTTGCTGTAGGTCCTTATTCACCCATTAGCTTAGATATGTGCGACAGAAAGTTATTTGTCGATAGTAATCTTTTGGAGCTTTTCACTCTTTTCTTAACTAAGACAATATTAAATCTCTTGAATAGTTAATTTATTTTTTATTTTTTGTAATTATGTAACATTAATGCACAAAAATTAAATGAACACTAATTTCTTCTCTAAGTCTAATAATTGGCTATGGGTTTTAGAACTTCATTTTTTAACTGATTCACATAATTAAGTATTTGCTGACTCTTTTCTTTTTTAAAGTCCTTTTCTAATGTGCAATCATATGTGACAGCTAAATGTTTTCCAAAGACAAAGAATCCGTCTGGCCGACCTTTTTGCTTAACATATCTATGTATATTATGTATCCCAATTAATTTTAAAAGCTTGAAAACGTATTTCTCAAATTCTTGCCGATCTTTTGTAGCCAGCAAAGAATAAAAGAAAGGCGGATATAAATAATGATCTAGTGAAAATATTCTCCTCAAACTCCAATCAATCATATACCAACCTTCTTTAAGAGAAAAATATTCATGCGGAACCTCTGCGAGAGAGATCTCTCTTTCTATATTCACCTTAAAGCGAATCTTGTCTTTCTCATCTCTAAAATCATAAACATATCCTATCCAAGCTCTCTCCGGGACTTTTGTTTCATCACTAAGTATTTTAATTTTTATAAATAAGGTCGAAGCATTTTCTACGAGATTATTTAATACTTGTTTATCTATCAATCTTTTTGTATAAAAAGTCTCCTGATCAGGTAGATCATCCCAGTGTTTATCCCAATGAGTTATCATAATATACTTTATAGAGCTAATACCAGTTTCTCCCAAATAATTTTAACTAGACTGATCTTTTAAACTTTATCATTTGAGACGAGAGTAAAGTTCTTTACATAATTTACAAGAACGATCTCTAAGGATCTTAAGATTCTGAAAACATCTAAATATTATGGAAACATTATAACAAGGAATTTTTTATGTTCGATTCATGATCTGAAAGAGACCTTAATTTGTCTATAAGATCTTCAAATAAGATCTTAGACCTCTACTTTTATTTCTATAAAAAAGCTTTTAATGATATTGATTCACTCTTTGTGCTCCGAGAATTTATTTGATAAAAACAAATATTTTGTTTACCAAAAATACTGTGAGAGATTAAGACCTTTTAAAATTTTAGAAAAACTCGTCTATAGTGAGCCGTAGCTGTGGAGACATAGACTTCTCCATCATTTCGTCTGTGAGGAGAAGGATCTTTTTAATCTTCTCTGCTTCTTCTGGAGAGATCTTTCTGTTCTCAACTTTTCTAATT
>CisS_allDRAFT_1000071_pt1 | contig 19411 bp, 19 predicted proteins | sample CisSprmetagenome_FD_10649 | JGI IMG/M metagenome (IMG submission 10649) | reverse complement strand
TACTGCCCGCCTTAGTCACGTACCAGATGTTATACCTGTCGTGTACCCTGAGGAAGTTGTGCGTCACCTGGCTATCCTTGTTAATCTCCGAGGCCACCTGGTCTACCAACCCCTCACTGACCCTTAACGCAACCAATGCCGATATCATCCCCCTAGCCCTATAATTGACTAAGGCGCCGATTCTCCTAATGAGCCCCAGTTCCCTCATCCTCCTCATCGAATCTATAACCCAATCCTCCGTTGCACCAACCCTATTAGCCAACTCTAGGAATGGCCTATCACTAATTGGGAAGTTGTACTGGGCTTCCATCAGTAAATCCCTTAATTTACCTTTAATGAGCACACTTAGTCTATTCATGGCCGCTAAAATAGGTTGCGCGCCTGCTACTGATTAACTAAGGCCATACTCATTATTTAACGCATCCCACTCCCTAAGTATCAGGTTAACCAAGCCCCTACCCACACCCCCGAGCATTGCGGATAATTCATCAAGCGACCTTGGATCATTGTTTAACGAGAGTATGCTTAACCTATAGATGTACTCATACATTAATGGCCCCAGCGTCTTGATTAAATCAACCCCATGCCTCATTAGTACGCTGTCGTTGTTCATCATTGAGTTTAACGAAGTATATATTATTGACTCATCGTCCAGTGAATCATTATTGTAGATGTATATCCTGGTTAACTCGGCCAAAACAGCCCTGTAGTAACTGGACCTTGAGGATAGGTTATTGAGTATGCGGCTTAGCACCAGTTTCAGCAATTCCGGGTTCTTCACAATTAGCCTCTTCATCACGTTGAACATTAGGCGCAGTGGGTAGTCGACCCCGTACGCATTGATTAGGTGGGTTAGGAAGATTATGGCCATGGCGTCGCTTTTACTTGTCATTTTAAGGTAGTCAACCAGTGCATCGGGCAGTATTGAGATGTACTGCATTAGTGAATCCACTATACTCTTCCTAAGCATGCCCGGTGCCTTACTGTACAGGTAATGCTTAACCATGTCCCTGGTTATCTTAACGGTATGCTTTAGGGAGTATATCATCTTACTGTACGGCAATTCCCTGCTACCGGTCACTCTACTATACCACTTAACCATCTCAGAGTCGTGGGTACGCTCATAATCCTTAATAGCGCTGGTTAACCTTAAGGCTAACTTAACCACGTAACCAGGGTTGATAACGGATATTAAGGATACGTACCTCAAATTATTAATCACATCATCAACATACCCCCTACCCCCATTATCAAGGAGCTTACTGGCTAGGATAACCTTGAAATCCCTATCATTAACTAGTGAAGCCAATGATACGGCATACTTAACGTAGCGGCTAGCCAGTAAACTTGAACCTATATAGAGGTCTAGGAATAATGAGGGGGCGTACATGTATAGGGTCTTTTCTGAATCACCACCTTTAACCATGGATACTTAACACGCGTATGCTTATAACATTTATTTAATATAGGGCGCCATGCCTAGAGTCATTGCCCTACATAGTATAAAGTTAACCATAATGTAGTAATACTTCTTACTCATGATAACGGTGGTTTACGACATAGTTAGTGAAATCGAGAATGAAATCGTGGTGCCGATAATCAGTGAGGCATTTAGGGTCTTAAGTATAATTGGGGGTCTAGCCCTATGGCTAATGGTTATTNGCGTCGTTATTAAGGCCATTGAGAGTAAGCTGGGGCCAACCGGGTGGGCTAGGGCTGCTGCCCTGTGGGACCTATTCAGCAACTTTAAGTGGTTCATAGTTACGTTAATCGGCCTATACGTCACCGTGTACTCCATTGCATTAATCGCCAATTACGTAAGTGGCTCAAGCATAGTTAACCCAGCGTCCTTCGCCAGTGAGCTGCTATACAGGATATTCTTCGGCCCATTTATTGAGCTTTGGAAGAACGCATTAACATGATTAGTGCACAATTGATTGCATTACTCGCTGAGGCATCCGTTATCGTTCTCTATAAAATTAGGAGACTTAACCAACATTTCCTGATAAATGATTTAATAATGTTTATAGGTCTCTCGGCAGTATCCCTAGCAATCTACAGTCTATTTACCAGGGTTAACCCAATCAACATACTTAACGCCGAGTTATACTGGTATAGGTTCACTGAATCAGCATTGACTCTAATCGCAGTTAAGAGTGCAGTACTAACTGCACTCAACGTAATGGGCCTATTCATTAACAACATCAACGTTTACAATGTTTTAAGTTACATGGGTCTCAACGTTGCTTTCGGGAGATTCATAGACTTGGCGTCGCAGATACTGTACGTCGCATTATTCTACGCGCAGCTCATGTACATGATATACCACATGGTTTACGTGGTACAGGGCATGGCTAGCTCATGTGCACCTGCACTGGCATTACTCATACCGCTAGTCATGGTTAGGGGTATTAGGCCATTGGTGATTCCAATAATTGCGGTAATCTTATCCCTCATGCTGGTGATTGTTTATGTTAGTCAACCTAATAATGCCAGCGCATTAAATTTGATTAACCTAATTAACCTTGTTAATGAATCCCTTAATGCAATCCCCAATTACAACTATATCCACGTATATCTGATCAACTCACCTTACACCATGGTCACTGGTTACGTATGCGGCATAGGCTTCATATCATACGGTGAATCAATAATCATCGGCGGTGACCCAAACTGCACGGTAGTGACTTTAAACTCCACCTACGTTGACTGGGTTAAGGTACCCTCAACATCAACCGTAACCACTGAACATGTTCAAGGCTGGGTTATCACATCGGTAAGTATCAAACCTGAGGTGCATATGTTGGTAAGTAACGGTTATGTGACTGCGATCTGGCGTTGGGTTAATGAACCCTCCAGTTGGTCTTACACAACCAGCAATGGTACTGGGGTAATACACTTCACGCAGGGCCTAGACGGGGCGTCATCAATGGTGCTTTGGGCTTACGCTGCCTCGGTGAGGGTTGGCCTAAGTAATCCCAATTGTACAATCAGCATATTGAGGCTAAGCAATGATACCATGGTTAACGGTGGGTTGGTAGCTATGTTTAACGAGTTTGAGGACTACGCCCTTAAGTATTTCAACACATCTATCGTGGGTGGCATTATTCAGCTGGGTAATGGGGCATGGTTCAAGCCCATAGACCCAACCCCACCTAAGGACCTAACGCAGTACGTGGTTAACGTAACGTGCAGGGGTAGTGGGGTGGTTAATGGCTACGTCAACATCACAGGCTCTAGGCTAAGCACGTGGGGTGATGAGGGTAGGTTAATAGCCTACACTAACTACCTATACGCATACTTTAGGGAGGTTGATAAAAGCCTTAGGGGTAGTGACGTGGCTGGTTGGTTACTTGCAATCCCCAAATCGCTAACATGGCTCATGTACCCACTATCATTGGTCGGCCTAATGACCGCCCTGCTCACTGTAATCGGCGAATCAATGCCTATTAATGTACCCATACTAAGGCTTATTGACGAGTTAAGGAACCTAATATTCATTGTCAGTAATGAGAGGTTTGGGCTTTTTAAACGTCTAGTTAGGCTTAAGCATAGTAGGGATACTACTGACCTAAGGGGAATAATTAATGATGAACGTGCTAATGGATTAATGGCAAACCACATCATACGTAGACTAACATCGATTTACAGTAGGCCTAAATACCTAATGCAATTAAGCAGCCATGGCTTACTGGGGGTGTTCATCAAGTCAAGAGGTAACCCATACATGATGAGGCTACTGGGTGAGGTAATTGGTGCGAGGCGTAGTATCAATACCTTAACTAGGGTTAAGTTAAGGCACCTGTTAGCCAAGCCACTTGGGCCATTAGAGGTAACTGAGAGGATACTGCTTGGCGGTAAGTGGAGTTACTGGGTCGAGTCGAGGGAATTCTTGGTAAAGAGGCTACTTAGGAATGAGTCCATTATTTTCGAGCTATATGAAAGGGGGATGTTAAGTAACCGTGAGGCCCAGAGGAGACTCAGATACTGGTTCTTCAGAAGTCTCATGGAGTATAGGGATAGGTTGAGGCTACTTGACGTTAGGCGTAATGCACAGTTAGCATTAACCTACTTAACCCATGGCCACTCAAGGAGACTATTACCAAGCCTAATCGAAGCCGTAGGGGGTATGGACAGGTTAATAGGCCTTGGTAAGAATGATGCCGCCACCTTAGCAACGCTGCTCTCAGCAATGAACCTTAACACAAGGGCCTTAGTAACCCTGATTAAGGCAAGTTTAGTGAAGGTTGATAAGGGTAGGTTGATGTATTCAATGAGCATGTACAGGAAGTTAACATCACCCTGGGCCATTAACTATGTTAATGGGTTAATGGAGTCCATTAGGGGCTTACGCGGGTCCTTATCGCGAGACAGCCTAAACATGGTAATGGGCATCATGCGGGAGTTAGAGACTAAGCGTAATACGCTGGTCGCAAAAGCCGTCAGGATAAGGGAAAACGTGGGGATGGTTCATCATTGGGATGAGTTCATATTGAAAAGAAGCCCCGTAGCTGGCATTAGGAGCCCGACACTAGTAAAATACCTACTTAGGGATTCAACCAACATTAGAAATGTCCTAAACGACTACATAAAGAGGTTAATGACACGGGGATATGGGGGTAGTAATTTAACGCGGGCCATAGTTGAGTATTCAATTGGGAGGGGTCCAATTGACCTAATGCTCATGTCAGCTAACCTGGGCCTTCACCCAATGACCCTCATCAAGGAAATTCTAGTTACCCTAGACCCACATTCAGCCCATGAGGCAATTAACGGTGTTTTAAGGAGGGGCATTCTTGATGATGAGCTGAGGAGGGAGTTAACCATGTCCATTAACCTAAGGCCAGGCTCAAAACCATATACTAGGCTCTATGCTCGTTACCTGGCCAGGATGGGTAAGTTTGCCATGGGTATTGAGGGACCGGCGGATAGGGCATGGTTAGGGGGTTTAATTAACCAACTTGACTACGCCATATCACTATTCGTGGAGTCGTACATTAGGAGGAATCTGGGCAATGTTAGGCCTAGCGCCGCGGTTAGGGTTAGCAGGGTGAAGGCCATTAATGATATAGCCAGGTTAAGCATTAGTGAACACAGCGTCTACTCAGTAATACTGAGCACAATTAGGGTTAGGAGGAGCTTAAGGTACTCTAGGGCTAAGTATTTAAATAAGGCTGTTTAGCGGCTATGAATAGTGATGAGCAACGGATAAGGCCTAATGGTGGGCCTTACGGCGCTGAGGACCTATTTGATGATGGTCCATAGCGCTGACGCCTAGGTAAGCCCACTCCCTGGGATTAAACCCTAGATGACGACCCTAGGCTGGTTAACACATCACTCCTTAAAAAGGGGTTATGAAAAACGGCTTAACGTGGGTTCAGGTAGTGTTAAGGTTAAGTCACACCACGAGGAGCATGAGAAACTGGGGCCGAGTAAGGTTAACTTCTTCATAGTTACGGTCAGTACGTCTAGGTATGAGCGCCTTAGGGCTGGTGAGCAGTACACTGATGACTCAGGTGACTTGGCCGTAGGCATAGTAACTAGTAGGGGACATGTGGTGGTTGGGAGAATGCTGGTCAACGATGATGAGGGGATGATTAGGCATACCGTGGATTCACTAACCCATAGGGTTGACGTCGACGTGGTGGTTCTGATAGGGGGTACTGGTTTAGCCAAGGGTGACGTAACAATCGAGTCCGTTAAGCCCCTCTTCACCAAGGAGATTGAGGGTTTCGGTGAACTCTTTAGGTTCATAAGCTACCAGAGGATAGGCCCAGCTGCAATGTTAAGCAGGGCAACCGCGGGTATAGTTAATGGCAAACTGGTGATTTGCCTACCCGGTTCACCTGATGCTGTTGAGACTGGGTTAAACCTAATCCTCGACCAGGTCCCACACATACTCTACATAGCCCGTACAGGGTAGGTTATTGGGTATGGGGAGAAGTGTTTAAACGACCAGATGACGTTATTTAGGCTAACATGCCTAGGTTATCCACTAAGGTTAAGAGGATTATGAGGGTAGTGGGCCTTGTTGCTATAGTTGTGGCTGTTGTGTCACTTTACCTATCCCACCTATACCTCTCATCATCAACTAGCCGTAATGCAACGACGCTTTGCCTTGAGTCAATCAGTAACTTAACTAAAGCCCCGCAATTAAACTACAGCACCATCATTAACTTGGCTAAGGAATACGTTAGGCTATATCACGTTTCAATGAGGGTTAAGGTGTATGCACTGAACGGAACGCTACTGTTCTCATACGGCTCATATGTACCACCAGTGATTAACATTGGCCAATCAACGCCAAGCATAATTAGGAGTGGGCAGGTGACCATTGTGAGTTACGGTGTTTGCCAATACTACGGCGGAGACTTCATACTCGAGGTTCAGGTTGGGGTAATGCCTGAGGCCATTTATTTCTTCATAATTGGCCTAGCCCTGCTGCTACTCGGCCTAGCGTTAATAGCAATTGGAGGGTAGTTTACCACACCTCAGCGGTGCTGGGAAAGGTTTAATTACATAGGGCATACGCTCCGACTGCATGCTCACATTGGCGCTAACAGTGTTAACCCTGGGATTATTGAAGGCCCCCGTGGTCTACCTCTACGATGGGGGTGGTTACCTACTTGCAATTACCGTAAACTTCACGTCAATTAGCCAATACTCACAGGTATTCATAGTTAACAGCACTGGGTGGTTTAACGTGAGTATACTGCCTAATGGTGGCCGTGGTGTCCTCATAACCAACACCTACCAGTACGGTGACTGGGTTTACTTAACCGGGTTTAGCCCAAGTAGCCCACTTCTGATTGGCCTTAGGCTAGTTAATGCAGGGATGGTGGATGTAGTTAACCTAACCCATTACCTACCCATCAACCTGCAGCCCTACGCATTGGCTGTGGTTAACGACACTATTTACGTGTTTGGGGTTATTAATGGATATGCCTCAGCCCTCCTGGTAAACCCAAGAAGTGGGGTATTCATTAACCTAACCGGGTTGTTTAAGGGCGAGTGGGCTTCATCAACGCCAGTATCAGCCGCTGTAATGCCTAACGGAACATTACTGCTACTGGCCCTGTCAAGTAGCTTAACGCCACTCCTAGGTTCACTCTCACCCAACGGCTTAAGGACGGTAACCATGCCCCAGGTTAAGGGATTACCCCTTGGCCTATACCAATTTAATGACCAGGTATTAATACCGGTGATGACGATTAGGCAGTCTCAGTTACCATTACCATCACTTTACTTCTCAGGCATCACAAACAGTTACGTGTTGGGCAGCATACTGCTTTACTACGTTAATGGAAGCGTGGTTAATTACACCAGTTGCATTAACCCCAACGCTGTAATATTCGACGTCTATTGGATTAACTCAACAGCGGCGATACTGGGGGGAGGAATCGTTAACGGTGCCGTATGGGAGCCATACATAGCGGTGCTTAACGTTAGGCATTGTGAATCGTTATCAATACCAATGGACATTAATGGGGTGGTGTTTGCTGTGGCCGGCAATTGGGTTGGCGGTGGATTAAACGTGATTTACAACATCACCACGCTATCCGGTTCACCATTTATAGCCAAGATAAACTACGCAATGAGCATTAGTAACCTAGCACATGGCGTAATTCCCACAATTTATTTTAGCCCTGTAAAAGAGAAAACGGCAATTACACATGAGGTATTAATAATACTGACGTTAATAGCAGGGTTAATTATATTAACATTGCTTATGTTAAGGGTTAGGTGAAGTTTAGATGTGGTAAGTTTTTAAATCTCACAGTTAACGTTCCCTGTGGCGAGGGTACCGTTATACATTGAGTTTAGCGATAAGAGTGTGTTGATTATAGGCGGTGGGTATGTCGGCACTAAGAGGGCTCTCAAGTTCTTGGAGGCTGGCGCCCACGTCATAGTTATAGCCCTTAAGCCTTCATCAGAACTGATTAGGGCTAGTTCAATGGGTAACGTCGACCTGGTGATAGCGGATGCAAACACGTTTAATTACGATAGGGTGATGGACAAGATTAACCTACTGGTCTACGCAATACCAACCAACAGTGAACTTAAATATAAGTTAAGGCGGTTAGCCTCAGAGAGGCGCATACTGTTTAATGATACGACCAACGCCAGTGAAACAGAGGTTGTGGTTCCCTTTGAGGGTGAGGTTAATGGCATAAGGTTTGCGGTAACGTCAGAGGGTAAGAGTGGGGTTGCGGCATCGATGGTTAGGGATTATATACAGGCTACGTTATCTAGGAGTGACATTCACCCAATAGTCAACGCCTGGTATGAGGCCAAGCAGTTGATAAAGAAACTGGTTGACGACCCCCACGTAAGGATGAGGCTGTACTTCATGCTTAAGGGTGATGAGCGTTTTCTCGAAATTGCAAGGAGTGGGGATATTAATAGGGTAGTTAAGTACGTTAGTGAGGTGATTAAGAACCATGAATATTGATGATTATTTAAGTAAAATAAAGGCGCTGACACTAACTCATAAGAAGGCCACGACGATTACCCTATCCGAAACCTACCTGAATAGTGATGAGGTATACGGCAGGTTAATGAGGAATTATGAGGAGGTCTTCGTACTTCAAACATGCAATAGGGTTGAGATCTACTTCTACGGGGATGACTACAATGCAGCTGAGGAGATTTATAGGGCTAAGGGTACGATTAAGTACGTCGATAGGTTAAGTGGGGTCGATGCGGTGCGTCACATATTTAGGGTGGCGGCTGGGCTTGAATCGGCAGCCGTCGGTGAATCGGAGATTTTGGGGCAGGTTGAGGAAGCCTTCAACGATGCTAGGAGGAGGGGGGCATTGGGCGGTTTACTGGGTTACACCATTGAGAGGGCTATAAGGGTTGGGAAGGAGGTTAGGAGTAAGTACCCTGAAATATCCATTGGATTAGCCAGCATTAGCTCACTGGCGGCTGAATACATACGCAGGGTTAAGGGCCGTGACGCGGCAGTGGCCATAGTTGGCGCCGGCTCCGTGGGTTCTGATGTAGCCAGGAGGCTCGCTGAGAGGGGCTTCAAAAACGTGACCATAGTGAACAGGACTATTGATAAGGCTAAGCTGGTGGCGGCTAGGTACGGCTTCAAGTACGCACCCCTAGACTCACTAATCAACATTATTAGGAGCAGTGAAGTGGTGGTCTTCGCAACGTCAGCGATTGAACCCCTACTTAAGAGGAGGGACCTTGAGGCTATTAAACCTACGCCACTCATAATTGACCTTGGTGTGCCGAGGAACGTTGACCCGGAGATTCCATGGGTTGTGTCCATAGATGAGTTGAAGGCCCTTGAGTCCGAGATGATCGAGAGGAAAGTGAGGGCACTTCGTGAGGCCGATGGTATCGTTGAGGCTAGGCTAACCGAGTTTAAGAAGCTACTTGCTAAAAGGATAGTGGAGAACATGATTAGCGAATTAATGAGCTGGAGCTTCAGCGTTGGGGAATCTGAGGTTAAGAGGGCCATCAACGCTGGGTTAATAAAGGATGACGGCGATGGCGCGTTGCTGGCCGTTAAGTCCACTGTTAAAAGGGTGACCCTACCATTGGTAATGTATCTTAAGGAGCTTGCTGAGGAGGGCAGATTCAACGAGGCATTAACCATAATAAGCGAGCTTAAGGCTAGGCTTAATGGCGGTGTTAAGCGGAACTGAGGGTGGTATCGACGAGGCTGGGCGTGGGCCAGTAATAGGACCCATGGTCATAGCCATTGTGGCGTGGAGCAATAGGGAGGCTAAGGAACTGGGCGTGAGGGACTCCAAGCAACTAACCCCAGGTGGAAGGAGGAGACTATATGAGCTTATAGTTAANAGGGCCCCCTGCGTAAAACACGTAGTTGTTGAACCCAGTGAAATAGACTACTACGTTGATAGGGGGTTGCTTAACCAGCTTGAGGCAGTTAAGATGAGGGAGCTAATCACCAGTTGTAGGGGTGTTAAGAGGGTTTACATAGACTCACCCGACCCAGACCCGGTCAGGTTCAGGGGGATGATTAACATCAGTGACGTCGATGTTGTGGTTCTTAACCATGCGGATGAGTCAATACCAGTGGTGTCGGCAGCAAGCATAGTGGCTAAGGTAATTAGGGATTCGATAATCAGTAGGCTTAAGGAAACCTACGGCGAGTTTGGTAGCGGTTACCCAAGCGACCCAAGGACTATTGAGGCGTTGAGGAGGTGGGTTAGTAGTGGTAGCATCCCACCGATAGTGAGGAGGAGTTGGAGGACCGTGAGGAGGATGCTAAGTTCAAGGCTATTCTAACGCTCACTGGGTGAGTTTAATATCCATAACCACATTCCTGGACTTAACATCAACTACCTTTAATACGCCATTTAAGAAGACGGCGACTTTAGGCTTAGCCCCATAGTAGGGGCCTGAGGATGATGTGAACAACGATAATACTTTACCTTCATGAAACCTCCAGTAGCCATCTGTGATGTAACTATGGCCCCTGATTATTAGGGCAACATCATTGACCTCTATGAACCTCATGGTTATGTCTGGGCCGAATAGGTATGCACCAGGGCCCCTTGGGCTATCCACAAAGCCAGTAACTTCATCACTTGGGTCATTCCAGAGTATCTGAAACGCCACTGGGTCGCTTGGCTCATCATCATGCTTACTCAACTTAAGTATATCATTAACCCTCTCAAGGCCCTTAGCCAACCCACCGTGCAGTAGCAGTACCTTATTGTTAAGCAGGGCGGCGTAGGGTAGTGATGGAAATAGTTCATGAATCACAGTGTTCAGTAGGCTACTGCCGAGTAGTGGCAGCGCCTCATCCATAAATCCGTAAACCTCATTCATTACGTAGGACTCGTGGTTTCCCCTCAACGGTATCATAACCCCCTGAAGGAATAGTTTCAAGACCTTCTCGAGGGTCTCAACCTGATACTCACCTCTATCCACGTAGTCGCCTAGACCTATGTAGAGCCAGTTACCTGGTGGGTAGTCGTTGATTATCTTTTCCAGCGATTCAACATCACCATGCAGGTCACCTATTATCACAACCCTGTTTGAATTAACATTCACCAGGTTCTCCAACTCGCTTAACTTTTCAATTGCCCTATTAACAAGCCCCTTAAAATAGTCCTTATTGACCATTATTCAATTGCCTTATTACGTATTTTTAATGATTACGCGCCTGGTTTCTGAGGTAGCCCCTCACTCTTAGCCTCCTCAATGTACTTCCTCAACTCGTCAACGTTCAGCTTCCTGAACATCCTAGTTTTAACGTCGACCACACCTATTTCAAACCTATCCGTGTCTAGGCTCTCGGCCACTAGGCTTAGGGATTTAATGGCGAGTTTAATGCATGAGTTAAGGTCCATCTCGTACTTGTAGTTCTTCTCAAGGTACTCAAGTATGATGGATGACCCACTCCCCAATGCTGTTGCATAGTAGCCAAAGTATATTCCACTTGGATCCGTTTGATATAGCCTTGGCCCATTCTTATCAACACCCCCTATTATCAATGCTATTCCAAAGGGCCTAACACCACCATGCTGCGTGTAGGCCTGCTCAAGGTCACTAATCCTCTTCGTAATATACTCAACGTTAGCCTGCTCATCGTAGAGTAGCCTGTATATCTGGGCCTGCTCCCTGGCGTAGTCAATAAGCACCCTAGCGTCTGATAGTAAGCCCGCCGAGGCGGCGCCGATGTGGGTGTCTATCATGTAAACCTTCTCTATTGAGTTCAAGTCTATCAGTGGGCTAAGTTTCCTCTTCTCAGCAGCTAACACAACACCTTCAGAGCATTTTAACCCAACGGTAGCCCAACCCCTCTTAACAGCCTCACCGGCGTACCTAACCTGGTATAGTTCACCCTCAGGGCTAAATATCGTTATGGCCCGGTCATACCCAGCCATTTGCGGACTAAACATACTAAGACCGTAGCCGCTCGGTGTTTTTAACCTTTCACTAATAGTTCCAGGAACCACCCGATGCTACACACGTTAAGACTCGCATCACGCCCACGACCTAGTTTTGCGCACTGATGAATCTGGGCTTCACGCTGTGAAGGCTCATTACTGAGGGCTGTTTAACGCCAAACTTCACCTCCTCATTACTAAATATTTAAACAATAGTAGTAATATGGCTGTTGATAGAATTAGCGTTATTGCTGATAGAGTCATAGATATGTTAAGTAAATTAACCGAAGCATAACTGGGGCTATTCCCACTTGTTATAACCGTGATTATGGATGTTAATGTTCTGTACGTTGTTAAATAGACTGTGCTATTCATGAACCTGGTTACGGTTGTTGTTAAGGTTAACGTAATGAACCTGGTTATAGTCGTCGTATTAACAATACTGGTTACCAGTATTGATGAGGAATTAACGGTGTAGGTGTACGACTTAACCGTTGGTTCCTGTTCAACAGTTATATTAACCACCCTCCTATCGACAAGTATCCATGAACCGTTAAGCCAATAATACAGATCAACGTTAAGTACGTTGTAACCTGTATGTGTAAATGTGACTGTGAATACGAATTTAAGTATCCCAGGGGCTGTGTTTATGGGTAGGCTGGCCAGCGTGAATGTGCCATTACTCAACACGACCATTATAGTCGACATGCATGAGTTCGGGGCTGTTATTAGGCATGGAGGTGCGTACTCAACAAGGACTGTTATGTTTGCCGGCTGATCAACCTCAACCGGGTTTGTGTAATTAACACTAATTATCTTGACGTAATTCTCATAGTTGCCCTGGGCTATCGCCAACATGGCAACTAGCAACACCGTAGCCACAGTGATCATGGCGACCTTAACTGCCGGCTTAGCCATAATTCCAGCCCTAACTGTGGTGTTATTATCCCTTTCTATGGGGGGAAGAATTAAAAAGGCTGCGAATGAGGATTACGTATGGAGTACGTTAGGTTCGGTAACAGTGGGCTTAAGGTGTCTAAACTATGTCTAGGTCTTTGGCACCTACCACCGTTAAAGGAGAAGGATATTTACGGCGTGTACAAGGTTGATGAGGAGGAGTCCATTAGGATCATTAAGAAGGCTATTGACCTTGGGATAAACTTCATAGATACCGCAAACATCTACCATGGCACGATGCAGGGCCCTGACTATATTCATGCCGGCAAGGCTGAGGAGGTGCTTGGTAAGGCTATTAGGGGTTATGACAGGGAGTCCCTGGTAATATCAACCAAGGTCAGGGGTAGGATGGCACCCTGGCCAAATGGCGAGGGATTATCCAGGAAGCACATTAGGTGGCAGATTAGGGAATCATTAAGAAGGCTAGGGACTGACTACGTCGACATATACCTAATGCACAGGCCGGACCCATCAACGCCAATCGAGGAAACCCTAGATACACTAAAGGACCTGGTTACCCAGGGCCTAGTTCACTACGTGGGTGAGAGTTACTTCCACCCGGACGACATACAGTACATATATGAATACTCAAGGAGCATTCACCTACCATTCATAGCCATGCAGGAACCCTACAACTTAATCGAACGCGANATTGAGAAGGATAAGATTCCNCTGGCTAGGAAGTATGGCCTAGGCATAATGGCCTACATACCACTGGCCCAGGGCGTGTTGACAGGTAAGTACCTCAACGGCATCCCGGAGATGTCGAGGGCAAGTTACGTGGATGAGATACGTTGGAGGTATTTAACGCCAGAAACCCTAAAAGCCATGAGGGAGTTCCACGAGTTAGCCAGGGAACTTGGGGTTACTGATGCTCAACTGGCCCTTGCATGGATATTTAAGAAGTCCGAGGAGTTTGGGGTAACAATAATACCGATAATTGGCGTTACCAGCATTACCCAGCTTGAGGATAACGTGGGTAGTTTAGACGTTAAGTTGAGTAGTGACGTGATGAGTAGGCTTGAGGAGATATCAAGGATGGCTAAGGTTAACTGGGAGGTTAGGTACGATAGGGTAATTAAACTAAATCCACCCTAAATCTCGGTAACCTAAAATTCATGGCTAATGAGGTTAAAGTCATGCCGGGTTCAACTCATCACAGGTTCAGAAGCACCCCTTCTCACTAATCACCTAGGTGATTCAAGGTGAGGGAGTTTTTATTGATTACCCCTAAAATTACCCTATTAGCTGAATTAATCATATGCCTTAAAACCGATCGTCTATTTTGAAATCGAAGTTTAAACTAAGGATTATTTCGTTTGAAAGGGTCATTACCTCTTTATCTCGACCTTAGCCGGCCTAACCTCAATTATCTGCCCGGCTGCTATGGTCCTGCCCATATCCCTAAGCGAGAACCTGCCTAAGGCTGGTAGGTCCGAGAACCTCTCAACAACGACTGGCTTAAGTGGCTTAAGTCTCACCATTGCCACATCACCCCTCTTTATGAACTGCGGCTTCTGCTCCACCGTCTGCCCAGTGGCTGGGTCAAGCCTTGAGATTAACTCCACTATCTGAGCTGGTACAGTGGCTGTGTGGACGTGCATCACTGGGGTATACCCAACGCCTATGGTGGTTGGGTGCTCCAGTACGGCTATCCTGGCCACTATCTCCTCAGCCACCGTGGGCGGGCTATTTAAGTGGCCGAGTACATCACCCCTCCTCACGTCCTGTTTCTCCACACCCCTAATGTTAACCCCTATGTTGTCACCTGCCTTAGCCTGCTCAAGCTTCATGTGGTGGGTCTCTATACTCCTCACATCGCCAACCTTAGCCGGTGGTAGGATGACCACTGGGTCACCAACCTTAAGGATCCCTGACTCCACCCTACCGGTAACCACAGTACCGGCGCCTGTTATTGAGAATACGTCCTGTATCGGTAGCCTTAGTGGCTTATCCACCAACCTGGGTGGTGGCTCAATTGCATCAAGGGCCTCGAGGAGCGTCGGCCCATTGTACCAGGGCGTATTGCTGCTCTTAGACTTAATATTATCACCCCTAATGGCGCTAACGGGTATGAAGGGTATCTTACTCACATCATACCTAAGTATCTTAAGTAGCTTGGTTAACTCGCTCTTAATCTGCTCATACCTCTTCTGGTCATAGTTAACAACATCCATCTTGTTAACCGCGACTATCAGGCTCCTGATGCCGAGGGTCCATGCTAGGAATAGGTGCTCCCTTGTCTGGCCCTGTGGACCTATCCCAGCCTCAAACTCACCTGGCCTGGCTGAAACCACCAGTAATGCTGCATCGGCCTGGCTGGCACCGACAATCATGTTCTTAANGAAGTCCCTGTGACCAGGCAGGTCTATTATCGTGAAGAAGTACTTGGGGGTTTCGAAACCCACATGCATGGCCTCAATTGTGACACCCCTCTCCCTCTCCTCCTTCAACCTATCCATGATCCAGGCATACTTGAAATCCTCCTTACCCAGCTTCTTAGCCTCAGCCTCAATCTCGGCGAATGCCTTCTCATCGACGTACCCAGTCTCAAGGAGTAGCCTACCGGTCAGCGTGGATTTACCGTGGTCAACGTGCCCTATTATAGCTAGGTTCAGGTGGGTCTTCTTCAATGCACTCTCGCTAGGGTTTTTTATTATGCTCATCGATAGTAGCCATTGACTTACTCTTTAAAAATTTAACTGAACAAGCCAAATGCTACAATACCTCAACAGAATCCTCACCTCTTCCCATGAACTACCTCAAACATAATAAGCGCTCTATCAATATTTATAACCATTGATTCTCCATGAACATGCGAAGCAAGGTTACCTGCAACCCAAGGTAACATACAATCCCCAGTGCCTATAACCTACCGTTTCTCGGTAAGTGGTGGGTTATCCCCACNGCCTCTTTCTTGACGGCTTTTTCGTGGATGCCACNCCGTGCTGCGGGAGTAAATCCTCGCTAGTCACCTAGCAGTTCACACCACTTCCCTCACCGAAGGCGGCATAGAGATCCCCTCACCAGGCTCATCAGGTTTATCCCCTCAAGCAAGAAGACTCATAATTTTACTGTATTCTTCGGATGCTTAAACATTAATGAATACGAGCACCATAAATAATTACGAAGACTAAAACAGCCCACTCTATATCTGGATATTGTGCCCTCCTGAGCTGGGTGATTTTTCCATAATTCTTTGCTCAGGTTTATGGGGATTGTTAATGAACAACCCTAAAAAGGTGCTTCTATAGGTTTAAAACTCCCCATGATGATTGAGGTACGTGGCCCTAACCCATACACCTCCATGGCTGGACACCTCACAGTACATAAAGCTTAGGCTTGAGGAGGCGTTGCAGGAGGCGGAGCTAGCCCTCAAATTCCTTGACCAGGGCCTCCACAGGAATGCCTCGGGGAAGGTCTTTCAAGCCTGGAAGGCCATGATATCGGCTGCCGCGGCGAAGAATAGGGAATTGATCGCTAGGCATTATACAGGCGTGGTTAAGGATAGGACTGGTAGGGTGAGGTCTAGGGCAGACATCATAATAGCACTAATGCCAACCATTAGGCTAAGGGAGGTGGCGTCAATGCTTGAGGAGGTTTACGGTAAGGAATTAATTCACCTAACAGACATAGCACTCAACCTACATGAATTCCAATACAACGGCCTAGACCCAGAGGACATAGTAAGCCGCTACACGAACCTAAACGATGTGGAGAAGGACATAAAGTACCTGGTCGAGAAGACAATCGAGTGGGTAAAACACTTAAGCCAGGCATAATGACGCCGCATGAAACAGGCTTTACGGCAAAATAAATTAATTCAGTACACTCAAGACTCAAGAAATAACTTACGTAGTTAAAGTAATTTCGTAATAACAATGGGCCATTCACAGTTGAGGCAGCATCACTTCGAGATACCTATACCAATTGATAAAATTAACTACAAGGCTCACTCCTTCTGGGGGTAGGATGTTGAAATTAGTGAACAGCTGTAAGACATGGAAGGTAACTTAACCTCCACTTCAAAGAGTGGGGGAAGGGGTCGGAACCACCTACTGGCAGCAATTTGAAGGTTATTAATTCTCTAAGGCAATGTAGCCAACTTGAGACCCAGAGACTATAGCGCCTATGCGTTTTTCAGTGTTTTTGTTTTTTAGTAGTGTTTTTGCCTTTACCTTGGGGTGGTATTGTCCATGGGGTATTAAGGTGAATGGGAGGGTAGTGGTGTCCCCTCAATCAACCCCAACAACCTAAGGGTGAAGGTGTATGATCCCTTAAGGGAAGCGCCCATGGTGGAAGTCGCACCATGGATAAACGCTACTGCGGAAGGGCTGTTGACGATGAAATAGGTTTATAAGATATGGTTAATCTATATCCTGTGTCCAGTTCTGTGGTCACTATTACTCTGCCTAGGAGACTTGTTGAGGAGGTTGGGTTAATTGGTTTAGACTTGGTTGATGTTATTGTGGATGCCCTTAGCGGTAATGTAGATCCATCACTCACCTCTGAAGCTAGGATTGTGCTTGCGGAGAGGTACCTCGAGGAGGCTAGGGAATACATAGCCAAGGGAGGCGCTGTTCAGGCATCAGAGAAGATGTATAAGAGATGTATAAGGTTGTTGAGTAGTGTATAAAGGCGCTTGCAGAAACCCTAAACACACCTGAGGTCCAGGAGGCAAGGAAGAACGGTAGATGGTTCACATGGCTACTCGGTGAGGCCGCTAAGTCAATTGCTGATAGGCTTAGTGAACCTGTGGTATTGGAAGCTTGGGCTATAGCCCATGATATTCATGTATGGGGGTTCCATGAGGCGAAGTACAATATTGGGAGGGTCATGGCGGGTTTAAAGTACGTGGAACAGCTACTAAACCTCACAAGGCAGATCCTTGGCCATGCGAAGTAATGTTATTATCATGTTTGCGAGGAATGAGTTCAATTGCTAATTATACAATTACTATATGATGGTAACATTTAACTTGCTTGCTAGGTAAATCATTAGTACGATGCAATGCTTCGCTAGTAATAAAATAAACATCAGATCTAGCCCTTTAGGGCAATGTGTTGGGTTAAAACTAGGTGAACAGTTGGAAATAACGCCCCTCCCAGCCTTGTGAGAGTAAATTTCACTCCGGGGGTCTTGGTTGTCATAGGGTAAGGGTAATTATTCAGCAACATTAGTAATACTCGGGATGGGGGATTAACCTACTTGGTAACGTAACCCTAACGACTTAGCCTGGCACTGGACTCAGTATTCAAGAAGCTAAGGCCAATGGAGGTATTACTAATTCAAACGATTTAACCGGCAATGGCTTAATTAACCTTTAGAGTCTTTACTCTACCTCTCAAGATAAGTTAACTTTAATAGATAGAACTGCACTAAGTCTGAATAAGTTATGAATCTGCCCAGTGAGTGGGTGGAGAAGGGTGACGCCTTTCTTAAGGACTCAGAGAATCACATTAAGGATGGGCTCTATTGGCTTTCATGCTTTGAGGCTCAACAGGCTGCTGAGCTCTACCTAAAGGCGTTCTTAATGGCAAAGGTTGGCACATATCCGTTCACCCACGACTTGGCCGAGCTGCTGAGGATCATTAAGTCACTTGGTATTGAGGTTCCCACTGAGCTATACGTATATGCCGATGCCTTAAGCGGTGAATACTCCCTGTCCCGTTATCCTGGTAGGAAACCCAAGGTTTATAATGAAGATACTTCAGTTAGGTGTGTTGACTATGCAAGGAGACTCATCGGGTTCATTAAGTCGATTTCTAAGGACCCTGGCTAGGTACGTTAAGGATGGGGATAATCTCCTTAGGGAATACGTGAATAGGCTGGTTAGGGAGATCCCTGAGAGCACAATTGTGCTCTTTGGATCTAGGGCCCGTGGAGATTACCTACCCAACAGTGACTACGATGTTGCGGTGATACTTAGGCACATTACCGATGCGCGCAATGAATTATTAAAATTAAGGTCACTGAAGCCTGAAGGACTATTCCTAGACCTAATAATACTCAGTATTGACGAAATCGATGATCCGATAATCAAGGAGATGCTTGAGGGCTGCAAACTATTATACGATGGTTTAGGTATAGGCGACCACATAAAGTGCCGAATGCCCACAAACAGACTCTAAAGTGATGACGCGCAGGCTTTAGCGTTAACACCATTAAATAAGCTCCAAAAGCTTTTAAATACCATGCTATAGTGAACAGCTGTAAGACATAATTTAAATCCTTAGAAGAAAGGTAACCCTAAAACCCAAGAAAACCCACACCCTAATTTAAGAGGGCGGTGAACCTCCTAGTCTCCTATTAAGGTGTTAGGTAGCATAATGTTTAGAATATGCTACCTAACACCATGGCCTTTAAGAATGAGGTTGAGGATGTCTGCGGAGTTGATTACATTGATGAAGTAGTTGATTGGCCGATTTTTATAGTGTTTAAATGTAGAGTGGTCTTCTTATTGATGTTACCGGTATATTTTATGGATAAATATATAATGTGGTGGTGATATACATACATTATATAATAGGTTATATTTAAAAATATGCAATATGGCCACGCCGTATGGATGTGGT
>CisS_allDRAFT_1000064_pt1 | contig 20567 bp, 21 predicted proteins | sample CisSprmetagenome_FD_10649 | JGI IMG/M metagenome (IMG submission 10649) | reverse complement strand
CTTATCTTTTTATAAGCCTCCAGGTTAAACCATGGTTTGGGTAACACTTGCATGTATTAATTTAAAGTAAGGAGAGTATTTAACCGTGTTTAACATTATTANGGTTAAGATTAAGACCGTCACGGACTTAATAAAGAAATCTAAATCCCCCGCACTCTTTAGATCAAGGGATGAATCCCATGAGATCGAATCATATTGTTTTATTAGTGTCATCACTTCATAAAAAGTACGTGAAATTCTCTGAAGAAGAATCCTCGTTGGACGCTATAAAAAGAATTTGAAAACAATGAAAGAATAAAGAGCAATTGTAGATAATAAATTTGTCATAAGAATAATGACGCTCATCATTGTGCCTAAGAGAGCAGGAAAAACCTCCCCTTATTTAGAAGTTGAGGAAAGAAGAGTCTAACCCCTCTGTAGTAGCGTAAGCCTCTATAGGGGAGGGTTAAAAAGGTACCACATCAGGCCTGTAGTAGCGTCAATTAAGTTAGTCACCACGCTGTGAGAATAAATTAAATAACGAGAAGGGCCTCCAGCTTCTGGATAAGTGTGATGCAACTCTATGTAAGTTAAACTAACGGTAAAGCAAAGAAAGATTCCGAATTATCCAAGCTATTAAGCTTCAAGGTCCAGCGTTGGACGCAATAGAGGGCCATAGTCCAGAAGAGCCATAAACGATATTTCTACAACCTTGTTTCCAAATTATGTATATTCAACTTGATCGAAATCTGAGACACGTGTTGCTACGTAAGCCTTGCCTAGGAAAGATATCGTAGGAAGGAAAGACGCTCAGCGTTCAACTACGTGTAGGGCAGGAATTTGGAAAAGGCCGTTCCAGTAAAGCATGTCTCCAGCACTACCAGCGTTAGCTTGCGAAGGCTACAGGGTAATTTCCAAGCTCGTATAAGGAAGGTAGCTATTTGTCAACGTGATGACCTTTTAAAATTTATCACAATAATCGCAATATATTATATTTGGTATTTGTTTGTTAGTTATCTAATTTTTCCTCGACTATTACTCGCGTAACCTCTCTTTTAGGAAAGACNTTCTTTCCGATNTAAGGGAAAGAAGTACGCCGCGGCCGGGATTTGAACCCGGGTCAAGGGCTCGACAGGCCCCCATCCTGGACCGGGCTAGACGACCGCGGCGTAATAACCTAGACCTAACACTTTAAAAATTATCTCAACGCTCCTCCGGCTTAGCCGTTTCGCCTGAAAAGCGTGATAGATGGTGAAGACGCCTTACGCCGGGGGCGGGATTTGAACCCGCGTGGGGATTACCCCCACTGGCTCTCCAGGCCAGCCCCTTGGTCCGCTCGGGCACCCCGGCAGTCTTATTCTTCGAGTCGTCCCATTTAAGAGTTTACCGAGGCCTTTAAGGGAGCAAATCGGAAAACCAACCAAAGCGAGAGTTTGTCCTCTTTCGCTTCAAATCAGCTCTATCTCGACGTACACGTCGTCCGGAACTCTGACCCTCATGAGCTGTCTCATGACCCTTTCGTCAGCCGCGATGTCGATCAGCCTCTTATGAATCCTTTTCTCCCAGTGCTCCCACTTCTTCTTGCCCTCCCCATGAGGCAGCCTCATTACGGGAACCTCGAGCCTCGTGGTCGGTAGAGGTACAGGGCCTCTAATCTGAACGCCCGTTTTCTGCGCGATCTCCTTGATTTGATTAACCACGTAAGTTAGGTCGTTCACGTTGGTGCTCCAAAGCCTGATCCTGGCGTGCGTAGGCATGCATATCACCAGTTAGTGTTAAACCCAGTCTAATGGAGAGTGAATAAAAACACACGTGTTCATTTGATCTCTACTTTCTTGGGCTTTACGTCAATAATGATGCCTACTCCGATGGTCTTACCCATGTCCCTCATGGCGAACCTTCCGAGTGGCGGGAACTCGTTGAATTTCTCGACCACGAGGTCCTTGATCGGCTTGAACTTGACTATGCCCGCTTCGCCCATCTTCAAGAACTGCGGGTTCTTCTCGGCCTCCTGACCGGTCTTCGGATCTAGTTTGGCGACCAGCTCGGAGATTCTGCAAGCTACGCTCGCCGTATGAACGTGAACCACCGGAGTGTAGCCGACCGAGATGGCAGTCGGGTGCCAGATGACCACTACCCTGGCGGTGAATTCGTCGGCAACTGTCGGCGGGGCGTTGGGGCTTCCGGCCACGTCTCCCCTCTTGATGTCCTTCTTCTCCACGCCCCTCACGTTGAAGCCTATGTTATCGCCAGGCTCCGCCTTATCCATCTTCGTGTGGTGCGTCTCTATGGACCTGACCTCTGCGACCTTCCCAACCGGCATGAAGACTACTTTGTCGCCTACCTTCAGGACACCCGTCTCGACCCTACCTACAGGCACCACGCCAACTCCAGAGATCGAATAGACCTCCTGGATCGGGATCCTCAGAGGCTTGTCCACAGGCTTGGGAGGCATCTCTAGAGCGTCGAGGTACTCCTCAAGCGTTGATCCAGTGTACCACTTCATGTTCTCTGACTTCCTGGTTATGTTCTCTCCGGTAGGAGAGACGACAGGCACGAACTTGACCTTGTCCATCTTGAAGCCGAAGCTCTTCATGAACTTCGTCAGTGTGTCAACAATCTCCTTGTACCTCTTCTCGTCATAGGGAGGCTCGGTTAGGTCCATCTTGGTTACGGCGACAATTATCTGGTCTATTCCCATCGTCTTGGCGAGTATTAAGTGTTCCCTTGTCTGACCCTCGGGGCTCATGCCGGCCTCGAACTCACCCTTCTTAGCGGACACTGCGAGGATCGCGGCGTCAGCCTGGCTGGCTCCAGTTATCATGTTCTTTACGAAGTCCCTGTGGCCTGGGGCGTCTATGATCGTGAAGAAGTACTTCTTCGTCTCGAACTTCATGAAGGTTAGGTTGATCGTTATTCCCCTTTCCCTCTCCTCCTTCAGCCTATCAAGAAGGAACGCGTATTTCTCTGAATCCTTCCCTAACTTCTTTGCAGCCTCCTCAGCCTCCTTTATGGTCTTCTCGTCTATGAATCCTCTGTCCATTAGTAGCCTTCCTACTAGTGTGCTTTTGCCGTGGTCCACGTGACCTATAACGATCAGGTTAAGGTGAGGCTTTTGCGACATACCTTATCACGTCCTACGGGGAGGAAATGAAGGTGATATTAAAAAAGTTGAGGTGAGCCTTCACCTCGAGCTTAAAGCTATCCTTTCTATTTCTTCCTTCTTCCTAATGGCGAAGCTCTTCGGGTCGTTGTTGGCAGCAGCTATTATCTCTTCAGCCAAAGCTTCCTCAATGGGCTTCGGGTTGTTGAACGACGATTCCCTAGCTCCCATCGCGATATGCCTCAAGGCAAGGTCCACCCTCCTCTGAGGAGACACGTCTACAGCAACGTAATACACGATGCCTCCGTACATTATTCTCGTGACCTCTTCCCTCGGAGCGGCGTTCTCGATCGCCCTCACCAGAACTTGAACAGGGTTCTGACCGGTCTTCTGATGTATTAGGTCGAAGGCGAGCTTCACTATGTTGTAAGCCAACATCTTCTTGCCCTTGTTCCTTCCGGGCCTCATGAGGTTGTTGATCAACCTCTCGACGATCGGAACCCTGGCTTTCCCGAACTTCCTATGTTCGTGCCTACCGCCTGTGTGAGGTAGGTAAACCGGGGTGACGTTGATGTACTTCTTTAGGCTCGGGTCTCGGACCTCCACCCTAGTGTCCCATTTTCCGAACAGCTTGATGTCTATCGTACCAATGTCGAGCTCACTCATCTTCCGCTGGAACGTTTCATCGTCGCTTATAAGGTTATGCTTGTCCTTCATCCTTTTTAGTTACGGCGAAGGTTATTGGGCTGGTAATGAAATCTCCAGGCAGGGAAGTTCTAGTAAAGGACGTTGACGCTTTCATCTTCGACAATAGGATGCCTGTTATGGTTCTCCACCTTGAGGACGGTAGAGACTTCACTATGGTGAACGTGGAGTTCCTAGTCGTTTTGGCTTTGTACAAAAGGAACGCGGGGAGTGAAGCGGTTAGGAGGCTCATCGACGACGATCGGTTGACCGCCTTCGATTTCATAGCTTCGTCCGATATGCTAGTGGAGACCCTGAAGAACTGCATTGATTCGGTAGTTATCGCCGAGCTTAACGAAAGGCGCGGGACGTACACGGCATACATAAGGCTAAAGAAAGACGGTATAGTTGTAGAAAAGCCCATGATACCGAGTCATGCTGTTTATCTAGCGCTAGTAGCTAACAAACCCATATACGTCAACGAGAAGCTCGTCGAAGATACTCGAAACTTTGAAGAACCCAGCTAAGTAGATTCGAATAAAACTAAATGCGAATTCGCATTTAATTAGAAAATTAACCTTATTTTTATCTTACGGGTTTCTGTTTCTTTCCTTTGTATAAAGCGTCCAGAGACACACCGTTTACCATGATTACTTTGTATCTAACGCCTGGTAAGTCTCCCATTGATCTTCCTAAAGTGCCTCCGATTCCAGCGATTATTACTTCATCGTGCTCGTCTATGAAGTTCACTCCACCGTCCCCAGGAACGAAAGCCGTAACGACTTTACCGTTCTTCACCAGTTGAACCCTCACTGCCTTCCTGACCGCGGAGTTGGGCTGCCTCGACTCTATACCGACCTTTTCAAGCACGATGCCCCTAGCCATGGGCGCCTTCCCTAACGGGTCGTACTTCTCCTTTAAGCGTAGCATTCTCCTCTTGAACTTACGCTGACTCCACCTGAACTTCAGCCTCTTGAGACGCAGCTTCCTCGCGGCGAAGAGGCCCTTAGGGGACTTCTTGCCCATTGCTCCACCCCCTTAGCGCTTCACACGATAACTACTGAGTCGATATCGGCGTATCTTTTTAATATTAACCTCGCCCTACTTACGTTCCTCCCCGCCTTACCGATGGCTAACCCCTTGTCCTCAGGCTCAACGGTTATGTAAATGGTTTTCCTATCATTACCCTGAACCACCCTAATGCTTTTCACCCTGGCGGGCGCCATCAAGTTCTTCACTAACTCCTCTAAGTTTTCACTATAACCCACCAACTCAATCGANTTACCGACCCTTTTCTCCAAGCGTTTAACGTTGGNTCCGTTCCTGCCTATAGCCACGCCCATCTTGTCTTGGTCTACGAGAAANATTATCCTGTCGTTCTCCTCGTCTATAATGCAGTCCCTAGCCGTAACCCCTGTTTCTTGTTGGAACAACGACATGTACCTCAATTCTTCTGACGTGAGCTTTATCTGAGGCAGTCACATCACCCCTTTACCAGTTCGTTCAGCCTTGAGGCTCCCATGTCTAGAACCCCAAGGGCGGATACCATGTGGGGCCTTCCCAGCATGGCACCCAACTCGTAACCGCTGCCTGGATATATGTAAACCGGTACTTCGCCGAGTTTAGCGTAGTACAAGATGTCATCTTTAAGGTCCTGTCGCAAAGTCGACGCCACAATAACCATCTTTAGCTTGCCCAGTTTCAGTAGCTTTATTGTCTTCCTGGAGCCCTTAACGTATTTACCAGTCCTAATCAAAGTCCTGAGTTCGTCAAGAACAGATGAGGTCTCAGACACCTTTCTCACCTCGTAAGCCTCATGGTCAGTTCAACCATACCGGTACCGAGCCTAATAGGTTGGCCGATTATAATGTTTTCTACTACTCCGACGAACTCTTCTTTCTCCGCATGTATTGCCGCTTCAAGCAAGTGTTTAACCGTTACTTCGAAGGCGGCTCTAGCTAATATGCTCTCCTTCTCTCCCGTAACGCCATGACGACCGACCTGCTTTACGGTACCGTCCCTGGTCATCATGTCGGCAACTATTAGGATATGCCTGTAGTCAACATCGAGGCCCTGCTCGTCTAGAACCCTCTTTATTTCCCTTACTATATGAGCCCGCGCCGCCTCTATGCCGAGGACTTTCTGTATCTCGAAAACGTTGTTGGTCCAAATCCTGGTCGTGTCAACTTCTGGGATTTCCACAACCGCTGCTAAATCGGATCCGTCGGTGTAAATCACGTACTCGTCTCCCTCCTTCCTTACTATCGCCCTCTTGATCCCTTTCAAGCCCTTGATCTTTGTGTTTAGGACCTTCTCCCTGAGTTTGAACAGCGTCAGGATATCGGATATATTAGTGAACGTTATCGTAATCCTGTTTTCCTCCTCGGACTCCTCTATTTCATGTTCGGGGAGTTTGAGCTTCTTCAAAGCGCTGACTACATCGCTGAAGCTTACTCCCTTGTCTCTCATCATATCTGGATCAAGAGCCAGTATTAAGGCGAAGTTCGCTAAGTCTATATCTATGGATGATACTACGTTTTGCACCTTCGTATACTCCAACCTTCTCGCTATTTCTAGAACTTTTTCGACGTTGTTTTTGTACTCCTCCTTCAGGTAAATCTTCATCATCGGCGTTGATGGGGTCTTCCTAGCGTCTACGATTTCTATTAGCCTCGGCAACCCCAGAGTGACGTTTAGTTCCCTGACGCCTGCGAAGTGGAACGTCCTCAACGTCATCTGAGTACCCGGCTCGCCGATCGATTGAGCTGCGACGATTCCCACGGGCTCCCCAGGCTGCACAAGCGATTTCAGGTACTCCTCCTTAGCCAGCTCGAAAATCCTGTCGACTTCCTCAGGGGTTATATCTATCTCAAGTGACGTTATAGCGGATTGTAACTCTCCTGAGCTTGTTCTCTGGTATTACCTCTTTGTACTCTTCTACCTTTTTACTCACGTATTCTTTGATTTGCTCTGAAACCATGAGATGTCACCTCTTCCATCCGACTACTCTTTCTATAATCCTGTTGACATCGAAGTCTTTCCGTGAGCGCTCCTCATGGGATCTACACCATCGTCTCCGTATATCACCTGGATTACGTCCCCGTACGTGGTTCTCACCATACCGTTGTACTCTACCCTCATGTCGGATAGTGCATTGATTAGCCTCCTCTGCATGTAACCGCTCTGGGACGTCTTTACGGCGGTATCCACTAATCCTTCGCGTCCTCCGGCGGCGTGGAAGAACGTCTCGATCGGATTGAGACCCGACCTGAAAGACGAATATACGAAGCCCCTCGCCATTGGCGATTTGTCGTTAACTTTGAAGTGTGGTAAAACTCTATTGAGATACCCTCTGCTTATCCTTTCGCCTCTGACCGTCTGCTGCCCTAGCATAGCGGCCATCTGAGTGATGTTGAGAACGCTGCCCCTAGCTCCCGTCCTGGCCATTACGTAGACGTTATTGAACGGATCTAGGTCCTGGGCAGCTATTTCGCCGGCGGAGTTCCTTAACTTATCCAGCGTGTCTAAGATATAATTCTCTAAGCTTTCTTCTAACGTTCTTCCTGGAATCGGCTCTAACTTCCCTTCGTTGTATTTAACCATATAATCGTTGACCACTTCCTCGTGCTGCTTTATTAATTCCTTGGTTTTCGATTTAGCATCTTCTGAAATCGTTATGTCATCAAGGGTCATAGTGAAGCCGCGCATCTCGGCGTACCTGATGAACACCTTAAACAGGTTGTCCATTAGATACCTGCCGTACTCGTCGCCGTATTCCCTTATCAACCAATGGAGTATGCTTTCGGGCTGCTGGTTTCCGATGGCGTTCTTATCGAAAACCCCTTCGAGGAGTATTCCCTTCTTTATGACTATGTAAGAGTCGTGCGGGCAGTCCTCGGTCTTGCATGCCCTAGGTCCGCTCGATATTTTAGCTGTTCCGTGGAAGTTGAAGTCCTTAGGTAGGAACAGGCTAACTATCTGTTTTCCAGTGTAATACTCTTTGGGAGCGAGTATCGCGGGCTCACCTAGATCCCCAATGTAGTCACTTACACCCAGTATCGTATAGGCTTCCTCCTTCGTTAGTAAGGTTGTCTTTACCGTAAGGAGATAAGCCCCGCTTATGAAGTCCTGTCCGGCGCCTATAATTGGGCCTCCGTACCTCGGAGTAATCAAGTTCTTCTCAACCAACATTAATTCCCTGGCCTCCGCTATCGCCTCCTCCGATTGAGGAACATGTAGGTTCATCTCATCTCCGTCAAAGTCAGCGTTGTAAGGCGGACATACGAGTAGGTTAAGGCGGAAGGTTTTCCCTGGCAAGACCTTGACTTTATGGGCCATCATCGAGATCCTGTGCAACGACGGTTGTCTGTTGAATAGAACGATATCGCCGTCCACTAGGTGTCTCTCAACTATGTAACCGGGCGTTAAGGAGGCGGCCAGTTCTTTCCTGTCCTTCACGTATCTCAAATCTATCCTTCTACCGTCCGGCCTTATCACGTAATTAGCCCCAGGCCACTTATCTGGGCCGTTTATCACCGCCTGCCTCAACCTTTCGATATTGAACTTAGTCACTCTTTCTGGAACTGTGAGTATTTTCGCCACGTATATTGGTACTCCTACCTCATTAACGCTGATGTTGGGATCGGGCGAAATGACCGTTCTAGCCGAGAAGTCGACCCTCTTACCCGATAGGTTGCCCCTGAACCTTCCCTCCTTTCCTTTGAGTCTCTGAGCCAGCGTCCTTAAGGGCCTTCCCGACCTATGCTTGGCCGGCGGAATCCCAGGGATCTCGTTATCGAAATACGTGGCGACATGATATTGTAGCAGGTCCCAAAGGTCCTCGACGATGAGTTGCGGCGCACCGCTCCTAATGCTCTCCTCAAGCCTGTTGTTTATCCTTATTATGTCGACGAGTTTGTGCGTTAGGTCGTCCTCGGCCCTCATTCCGCTCTCGATCGTGATTGATGGCCTTATGGTGATCGGAGGCACGGGCAGCACTGTTAGGACCGCCCACTCCGGCCTGCTATACTGCGGATCGAATCCCAATAGCTCCGCGTCCTCGTTAGGTATCTTCTCCAGCCTCTCCCTTATTTCCGTAGGCAGGAGCTTCACTAGCCCCTCCTTACGCTCCTCGTAAAACGTGTAAGGCTTCTCTATCTTGATCTTGTACTGTTTCGCGCAACAGTGGGGACAGACCTCCTGTTTAGCGGCGGTCTTCTTTACGTGGTCAATTAACCTCTTGGCTGCCAAGGGATACCTCTTCTTAATCGCCTTCAGTATCCTGTAGGCTTTCTCGAGCGTCAACTCCTCTTCTGCCGCCTTGAACTCCTCACATGTGGAACCTTTCTCCGGTCTGAGTTTTAGTCTACCACAGTTCCTACACGTAGCCTTAAGCGTATCATATATCTCCTTAACGAAGCCCACGTGAATTACGGGTCTAACTAACTCGATGTGACCGAAGTGACCAGGACATACGCCCATCGGGTTGCCGCATACAGGGCACTTTTGACCGGGCTCAATGACGCCTAACCTCGGGTCTAGAACGCTTCCTTCGATGGGAGTTCCGTCCTCGTCGTAAACGTCCGGACTCTTGATCGCCCCCACAGACATCTTCCTTATCTCATCAGGCGAGAGCAGGCCGAATTGAATCCCTTTAATGATCTTTTCGGTCTCACTCATTACCGTCACCTCCTCCAATCGGGACCTTATCGCCTAGGATTAACCTGGGAGAAATACCCATACTCATAAGCTCTTGGAGCAAGAGCTTGAAAGCGTAGGATACGGTTACTGGGTAAAGCACGCTCTTATCCTCGTGAATCGGACACCAATACTTGTTCTTCTTGCGGTCGAAGTATCCAACGTATCCGCACTGGGAGCACACGTAAATTACGGTCTTGTCCGAGTTGTCGAGCAGCCTATCCTTCAGCAAGCTGGCAGCACCGAACCCTATTAAGCAGTCCCTTTCCATCTCTCCGAACCTAGACCTCCCTCCCTGGCCCTACCCTCCGTGGGCTGTCTCGTCAAGATCTGAACTGGTCCTCTTGCCCTTGCGTGGATCTTATCCGCAACCATGTGATGAAGCTTCATATAATACACTATTCCGAGCAGAATTGTTCCCTTGACCTTCTGTCCTGTCCTTCCGTCATAAACCACCTCAGCAGCATTCGGCAGATAGCCGTGCTCAAGTAAGGCTTTTTTCATCTCGTCCTCCTTAGGGCTGTAGTACCATGGGGTCGCGTCCACGCTCTTTCCTACGACCGCTGCGTATTTACCTGCCAGGGCCTCGAGCAGCTGCCCCACGGTCATTCTCGAGGGTAAGGCGTGTGGGTTCAGTATGATGTCAGGGACTATGCCATCGACCGTGTAGGGCATGTCCGCCGCGTGCAAAAGCATGCCTACAACGCCCTTCTGCCCGTGTCTAGTAGCGAACTTATCCCCTAGTTCAGGTATTCTCAGATCCCTGACCCTAACCTTGACTAACTTATTCCCTTCCGCTGTTTGTGTTACAACGACCAAGTCCACGGTACCGCTCTCGCCGTACCTCAGGGTGACTGAAGTGTCGCGCTTTGCCTGCTCGGCTGTCAGCTCTTTGAACTCCTGGAGGAACCTGGGAGGACTTACCTTACCTATTAGCACATCGCCGCCTTTAACCTCCACCTCGGGCGCGACAATCCCGTTGTCCTCCAACCGCTCGTAGTACTCCTTTCCCTTATACCCCCTAGCACCCGGTTCGGGAATTCCTATCTTGTCCTCTTGACCTCCAGGGTACTTGAGCTCCTCGGTAGAATACAGCCTGAAGAACGTCGATCTATACATTCCACGATCGACTGAGCTCTTGTTGAGAATTATTGCGTCTTCCATGTTGTAGCCCGTGTAGGTCATCACGGCCATCAGCGCGTTGGCCCCGGCAGGCCTATCGTTGTAGCCGATTACGTCCATGATCCTGGTCTGCACCAGAGGCTTCTGCGGGTAGTGGAGGAAGTGTGCCCTCGAATCGGTACGGAGCTGGAAGTTCGCCGCGTATAGGCCTAACGCCTGCTTGGCCATGGCGGATTGATACGTGTTTCTCGGCGACTGGTTGTGCTCTGGGTATGGTATTATCGAGGCGACTATCCCTAGTATTGCGGCCGGCCAGATCTCAAGGTGGGTCGTTTCCTCCGTTATGTCCTTTGGTTCTAGGGCGATGTAGGCGTTCTCCTCCTCTTCGGCGTCCAGGAACTCGATCTTACCTTCCTTTACTAAATCCTTAAAGGTCTTCTTACCTTTTCTAATGTTATCTATGTCCTCCTCAGTGACTAATGGTTCCCCATTCTTAACAACGATTAAAGGTCTTCTGACCCTACCCCCGTCCGTGTTTACGTGAACCTCATTAACGAACTCCGTCCTTATATGGGCTACGTTAACTTCGTCGTTAAGTTGACCCGACCTCCTAAGTTCCCTGATCTTATTCGCCAGCTCCGCCCCATCTTTATAGTATCCAACGAACTTCCCGTTAAGGAACACCTTAGCGTAAGAGGCTAAAGACTCGGGATCTGCCCTCCCTTCCACTACCTGCGTTATCGCCTCCTCTACGGGGATCACTCCCAATCTGAGGAGCTCTTCCTCAACTTCCTTATCGTCTATTCCAACGGAAATTTGCGCCATTAGAGCTAGGTTCTTTACCAAGCCGCTGTTGGGTCCCTCAGGCGTTTCGAACGGACACATTCTACCCCATTGAGTCCCGTGGAGGTCCCTGGCCTCGAAGTTAGGTTGTCCCCTAGCCAGTGAGGAGACGACCCTTCTAAGATGGCTTAGCATTGACAGCCAGTTAGTCCTGTCAAGTAGTTGGCTAACTCCCGTCTTGTTTCCAACCCAGTTACCCGTCGCGAGGGCATGCCTTATCCTTTCAGTAATTATGTCTGATCTTACTAGATTGCCGAGGGTTAGCTTCCTTCCCCTTACCTTTGATTTTTCTAACTGATAAGTCAAGTCTTTCACGAAAGCCTTAAACGCCACTCTGAACAGGCTAGCCATCAGGTCTCCTGCCAGTCTGAGCCTCTTGTTAGCGTAGTGATCCTTGTCATCGGGCTCACGACGGCCTAAGTAGAGCTCAATCAGTTTCGCTACGGCGGCAGCTAAGTAATAGGCTTTTAACTTCCTCGTTTCAGGCGTCGTTCCTAGGTGAGGTAAGAAGTACCTATCAATAGTCTGTTCGGCCTTATGTATCCTGTTCTCCCTCTTTTGACCTATTGCGATCCTGTCACCTATGAAAGCTAAAGCGTCCTCCATGGTCGATATGGCCCTCGCTTGCTCGAGGGACGGATAAAGCTCGTTCTGTATAGCGGGGTCGAAGCTAACGGCGAACGCGATGTCCCTGTCCGTGACCACTCCTAAGGCCCTCATCATTACCGCGAAGGGTATTTTGCCTGGCACGGACGCGAAGGAAACTTGAATCGTTCCATCCTTCTCCCTTTCAATCAACGTCTGGACCCTATAGCCAGGAGCTGCAGATGTGATTTTAGCCACGTGAGTCACGTTGGCGCCCGGCTTCCCGTAGTCTACTAGGATCCTGTTTACGGCCAGATCCTCTTGCGTNACGATGACNTTCTCGGTTCCATTGATTATGAAATACCCACCGGGGTCCTTCGGATCTTCCCCTATCTTGATCAGTTCNTCGGNACTCATTGTAGACGTAGGGTCTATAACGGACTTCAGCATGATGGGGAGGTCGCCTATGTAGATTTCTGTAGGTTCACTCTCTATGTTATTCTCAATTATGGTAATAGTAAGATAAATAGGACCTGCATACGTGAGATTCCTTAGCCTGGCTTCCATAGGCGTTATTTCAACGGCTGGACCTCTATCAGCCTCCCTAACTTTCGGCCTATCTACTCTAATCTTGCCTAGCTTTATCTTGAGCCCAGGTATTTCGGGAGTTATCTCGCCCTGCTCATCGACTATTTGCTGAAGCTTATTCCTAACGAAATCGTCGAAAGAGTCCAGGTGCTGCCTCACGAGGCCGTTCTCTTTGAAGTAACTTTCAATCAGAGTCCACCTGTCCTCAACGCCCAACATGACCAATTACCCCACTACGACGAACCTATAGGTAACCACTTTAGTGCCCAAAGGACTAATCCTCTCTATTTTAATTATATCACCGGGCTTAGCCTTCAGTTGCTGGACAATCGGATCTGAAGCCTTTATCCATGGCAGTTTTTGTGGGTGAATGCCTAACTCTCGGAGTACCTTCACAGCCTCCTCTAAAGGTAGAACCTCATGCTTAGGCACTAACTCATGTGTGATAGGATCGAATTGTTTACGTCTCGAAGAGGGCATGAAGTAAATCACCGACCCAGGGCTAAACTGGACTAGCTTAATCGTGAAATTAAAGTTTGCCTATCGTGTACGTCGAAATGAAGTTCAATTATAATCATATGCTCCTAGTTGTTCAAATGTATTCCATGCTTGCTAAGGTCCTTCTGGTCCTCTCCAACATAGCCTTAGCGCTCTCATGTAGTTCCTCAAACGTTTTCCTTATTCTGGCAACTCCTTGGCTCACGGCGGTTACTCCGACTGCTGATGCCACCCTGGGATAGACTTCCCACTCCGTCATTCTCGGAATTATGTAATCCTCACTAGCTCCCTTCTCCCTAACATAAGCGGCTAACTCCCTGGCTGCAGCTATAACCATCTCGTCCGTAATCGTCTTAGCCCTCACGTCCAAAGCTCCCCTGAATACTGCGGGGAAGATCAACGAGTTGTTGACCTGATTGGGCAGATCACTCCTACCAGTGGCCACAATCTTGGCCCCTGCCTTCTTCGCTTCGTCTGGCCATATTTCAGGCACAGGGTTGGCTAGGGCGAAAACTATGGGATCCTTGTTCATCCTCTTGATCCACTCAGGCTTTATGACGCCTGGGCCGGGCTTCGAGGCAGCTATAACTACGTCCATCCCATCGAACGCTTTCTCCGTGGAGCTTACGTTGTCCTTGTTGGTCTTCTTTAATAGCTCATATTTCCAGGGGTTCTCTACTTTCATCTCCTCCTCATCGGTCCTGCCTCTATATAACGGACCCCTGCTATCGGTCACAATCATATTATCGTAAGGAATCCCGAATTTGTTTAGGATCCTTGCAGTAGCTATGTTTGCCGCTCCAGCACCGAAGAGGAGTACCCTCGTGTCTCTGGGGTTCCTTCCCGTTAGTTCCAAGGCAGTAATGAGTCCAGCCAACGTGGCTCCTGCTGTACCCTGCTGATCGTCGTGCCACACCGGTATCTCCATGATTTCCCTCAGTTTCTCGAGTACGTAGAAGCACTTCGGCGACTCGATGTCTTCCAGGTTAATCCCCCCGAACGCGGGCTCCAAGTACTTAACCGTTTCAACGATCTTGTCCGGGTCCTTAGTCCTTATCGGAAGAGGTACCGCGTCCACACCTCCTAAATATTTGAAGAGTAAAGCCTTTCCCTCCATTACCGGCATGGCCGCCTCCGGCCCTATATCGCCCAAGCCGAGAACCCTAGTTCCGTCCGTGACTACGGCTATTACGTTCCACCTGTAGGTCAGCTCGAAGGATAGGTCCTTATTGGACGCTATCGCTTTAGAAACGGCAGCGACACCGGGCGTATATAAAGCCGCGAAATCGTCAATCCCCTTTATAGGAACCTTGGGCAAAACTTGTATTTTACCATGATATTTTTGTGAAATCTCTAAAGCCCTCTCTTCAGGAGTTGGACTCAAACGGGCTCCTTTTCTTCTTACCCCTTAGGCATTATAACGTTTAGGCAACCTTAAGAGGTTGAAACATCAGTGATTTCCGATATCACTTGACGCCTGAAACCGTTTCTGAAACGAGGAAGCTCAGGCAACCGATCGTTGTGGTTTTAGGCCACGTCGATCACGGAAAAACTACGCTTCTGGATAAGATTAGGGGTACCGCTTTAGTCAAGAAGGAGCCAGGAGAAATGACTCAGGAGGTTGGAGCCAGCTTCGTCCCCAAGTCGGTGATTGAGTCGTTGGCTCAACCCCTCAGGAAGGTATAAACGTCAAGCTCGAAATTCCTGGACTACTATTCATTGACACCCCTGGACATGAGCTCTTTGCCAACTTGAGAAGGAGGGGAGGTTCCGTCGCGGATTTCGCGATTCTTGTTGTAGATATTGTTGAGGGGTTTCAGAAGCAGACCTATGAGTCCATTCAGATCTTAAAGGAAAGGAAAGTCCCATTCGTGGTCGCGGCCAATAAGATTGACAGGATCCCAGGCTGGAAGCCGCAGGATACCTCATCCGTTCTCTTAAGCCTTGACAAACAGAGTCCTCAAGTTAGGGATCTCTTGGACCAATACGTCTACAAGTTGGTTGTACAACTGGCGGAAGTGGGCTTCAACAGCGAAAGGTTCGACAGGATAAAGGATTTCACGAAATACGTGGCGATAGTTCCGGTCTCCGGAAAAACTGGGGAAGGGATAGCCGAACTTCTTGCCCTAATAGCTGGTTTAGCCCAAGCCTACATGAAGGGGAAGCTGAAGTACGCGGAAGGGCCCGCAAGGGGAGTGGTGCTCGAGGTCAAGGAAGAGCCCGGAATAGGCCATACTATTGACGTAATCCTGTACGATGGGATACTTCGTAAAAACGACCAGTTCGTACTCGCTGGCCTCAATGGCCCCATAGTGACAAAAGTGAGGTCAATATTTGTGCCAAGACCCTTATCCGACATAAGGTTCGCCAAGACCGAGCTGACCGCCATCGACGAGATCCAGGCAGCGGCTGGTGTGAAAATATCTGCTCCAGGATTAGAGGAGGCTCTGGCGGGCTCTCCGTTGATAGTGGCGAACAGTGACGCGGAAGTAGAGGCCGCAAAGAAGCAAATAGAGGAGGAAATTAAGGAAGTTCGGTTCTACGACTCGACGATAAACGGGATCATCGTAAAGGCCGACAGCATAGGTAGCCTTGAAGCGATAGTGAACGAGTTGCGGAGAAGGGGAATCCCAGTGAGGCTGGCCGATGTGGGACCGATATCTAAACGCGACTTGCTTGAGGCCGAGTTGGTTAAGAAAGAGGCGAAGGAATACGCCCTGATTGGCGCCTTTAAGGTGAAACCTCTTCCGGGGCTCGAAATACCTAGCGACGTGAAGCTCGTGAGCAGCAACATAATATACCAATTAATAGACGAAATTGAAAAAATTATACAGTTAGCGAAAGAGACCGAGAAGAGAAGAACTTTGGACAAGCTCGTCTTGCCCGCCAAGTTCAAGATACTGCCGGGCTACGTGTTTAGGAGATCCGACCCCGTGATAGTTGGTGTAGAAGTGTTGGGCGGCATATTGAGGGCGAAATCGCCAGTAATGGACTCCGAAGGAAGACCAGTCGGTGAGATCCAACAAATACAGGATAACAAAAAGCCCGTAGAGCAGGTCTCTAAAGGCTCAGAGGTGGCGGTTTCGATAAAAGGTAACGTGATGGTAGGGAGACAAATCGATGAGGGTGACTTACTTTACACTGACGTTCCGAAAGAGGATCTCGAGATTCTTCTCACGAGATATAGTGATCTCGTGACCGACGATATGAAGGAGGTAATCAAGGAGATAATAGCGATAAAAAGGGCTAAGGATCCCACCTACGGTTTAGGGCTTAGGCTGTGATTACTTCATTTTCTTTAAAGAATATAGAAATTTCTCTACTAGCCTTCTCGGGGCTGTCGGAGGCATGTATTACGTTCTCCGCTTTCGATAAAGCGTAATCGCCCCTGATCGTTCCAGGTAGAGCTTCCTTCGGATCGGTCGCCCCTATCATCTTTCTCACTACGCTCACGGCCTCGTCGGCTTCAATAACCATGGCCACTACTGGGCCGGATGTAACGTATGATATCAACTCCTCGAAGAAGCCCTTGCCCTTGTGTTCTTCATAAAGCCTTTCGGCTAATGCCCTGTCTATTTTCACCATTTTCATTGCGACGATTTTCATCCCCCTTCTCTCGAACCTAGAAATTATATCCCCGATTAGACCCCTCCTCACGCCGTCGGGCTTTATCATCACGAAGGTACGCTGAACCGCCATCGTTCACCTACCCTTCATGTAAAAGGCCGTCCACTTCAGCTTCTTCGGGTCTCTCTTCAGTTTCAACATGGACTTCCTACACTTGCTGGAGCAGAACCATAGGATGGTTCCGTCGTTTCTAACGAACATCATTCCATGACCAGGGAGAATCTCCCTACCGCAAAAGCTGCACTTAACCTGTCTCCTCTCCGACATTACGAGGGTCAAATCTCAGTGAAGTATTTAAGTGAATCCTCACTTATCACGGCCAGGGACCCGAATGAGCGAGAAGCAGAAGCAGACGACCTCCCCAATAATTGAGGAGTTCGGCTTTCCGGCAGAAGTGATCCAGATCCTTGATAGGACGGGAGTAACTGGAGAGGTAACTCAGGTTCGAGTAAGGGTACTTGAAGGAAGGGATAGGGGCAGGATCCTTACGAGAAACGTGAAAGGCCCTGTCAGACTAGGAGACATCGTGATCCTCAGGGAGACCGAAAGGGAGGCTAGGAAACTAACGACCAAGAGATAAACGGCGTTATTTCGTTTAGCTCTTCACAGGCGGGGAGTAGAAAGGGATCTCGTTTGTTCTTCGTAAATGCTTGAACAGACTATATTTATCCTGTTAGGGCCTTAGGTTATAGAGAACGACTGTGGCCAAAATAGGCCTTGAAGTCCACGTCCACATAACGTCGCTGAAAACCAAGCTGTTCTGTAGCTGCCCCTCTCATTATGCGGGCAAGGAGCCTAACAGCGTCGTTTGTCCCGTATGTCTGGGGCTTCCAGGAGCTATTCCGGTTCCGAACAAGAAGGCGATAGAGGAGGCCATAAAGGTATCCCTAGCCCTTAACATGCAGATCAGCGATGAGGTGGTCTTCGTAAGAAAGCACTACTTCTATCCGGACATGGCCAAGAACTACCAGATCTCTCAGTACGACGGTCCCGGTACCACGCCGATAGCGAAGAACGGTTTTATAAAATTGCGTAATGGTAAAACAATCAGAATTAGAAGAATAAATATAGAGGAGGATCCAGCTAAGATCGTCTATCCTACAGGCTCGTTGCTGACGAGTAAGTACGTTTGGGTTGATTATAATAGGTCAGGCATTGGAATGTTAGAAATCGTTACAGAACCCGACATTGAGGACCCTAAGGAAGCTAGGGAGTTCCTTGAGAAGCTTAGGTCCATATTGGAGCACCTCGGAACATGTGACTGCACCATCGAGGGCTCCATGAGAGTTGACGTTAACGTTTCAGTGCCAGGAGGAGAAAGGGTTGAGGTGAAGAACATAGGATCAATAAAGGGCGTTGAGGAGGCCTTGAAATACGAGATCGCCAGGCAGGAAGCTTTGATAAGTCAAGGCCTGCCGGTGAAGAGAGAAACTAGACATTGGGACGATGTAAGGAAGGTCACCTTGCCCTCGAGGTATAAGGAAGAGGAGACGGATTACCGTTACTTCCCCGATCCGGATTTGCCTCCAATCACCATAACAGAGAACTGGATCAAGTCGATAGCGAGTTCTCTACCTGAGTTACCCGACGCTAGAATAAGGAGGTTCATGGTTCAATACGGTTTGAGCGAGTATGACGCTACCGTTCTAGTAATGGATAAGGGCCTAGCCGACTTCTATGAGGATGTTCTCAAGATTTATTACAAGCCGAAGGAGGTGGCTAACCTCCTCATCAACGACTACCTCAGGTGGATAAACGAGATGAACATTAGGCCCAGCGAGTCTAAGGCGAAGCCGGAGTACATAGCCTCCCTGCTTAAAATGATGGAAGAAGGGGTCATTACGATCAAGATCGTAAAGGAAATCCTGCCAGAGGTAGTGAAGGGAAGCGATCCTAGAAAGCTTGTGGAGGAAAGAGGGTTGACGGCGTTAAGGGACCAGGAGTTCCTAATAGAGGTCATCAAGCAGGTCTTCGCTCAGGAACCAGACGCGGTGGAGAAAGCGAGAAGGGATCCCAAGGTGGTTAACTACCTCGTGGGCCAGGTGATGAGGCGTACCGGAAAGCGGGCAGATCCTTACCTAGTTAACCAGTTAGTTAGGAAAATGTTGGAAGGATAAGATCTCCGCGTGGGTTTCTCTTCACCGATCAGAACTTAAAACCCCGATCATCCGTCTTTATTTCCTTGGTCAAGTTAATATGGCTACGCAGAAGCTCAACGCGATTCAGTTGAGGCTCACCGCAGTCAGTCTGCTGCGTGACCTCAAATCAATTTATACGTACAAACAACTATCCCAGTTGCTCGGTTTTCCTGAAAGTCTCTTATGCAGATACGTTAGTGGAACCACTATACCCAGTGAGTCGAATTCGCAAATTATTATAGAAAAGTTAAGTAATCCAGAAGTCATCGCTAGTGTCGTTCATGAGCTGATAAGCATAGAAAGCGATGGTTACGTCGACACATCTAAAATTTACCTATACCCGCAGCTCCTGGAGCTTAGCCTAAACGTGTTGCTCACTAATAAAAGGTGTTCGGCCGACAGCTACGACAAAGTGATTACCGTAGTCCAGAACGGCGTTCCCTTAGCTGCTTTAGTTGCTCACATAACGAAAAACCCCTTGTGATCGTCAAGAAAAGGAAGGAGTCCGTGACGCAAGAGTATTACGAGGAGCCCATAAGGGAGAGCGACGGCTCGATATCTTTCCTGTACTTAAGGAAGGACCTCGTTCANAAGGGCGATAGGTTCCTGTTCGTGGACGACCTAATAAGGACGGGGAGAACGCTGTCGTCAGTACGAAAGCTCGTCGAGAGGGCAGGAGGAGTCATCAATGGGGCGCTAGTGTTAATTTCAGTAGACGAGTCCTTTAGCTCGCTTCAAGGGCTTAAAGTGTGTAAGCTGCTATGACTTCTATTTCTAGGTTCGATCGTACAGAGCTATATATCGTTAGCGAGACATATGACAACGAAGAAATAAACTACTATATCGTTTTAGACAAAGAACACTTTAATTTGATTATAGTCAATCCTATTTTCATCCATCACTCGATAGATTACATTATGGAATTGTTTGTAAATAATAATTTAAGAAAAGTTATAGTACTAGTCTCTATTCCGTTAGTCGAAATTGTCAGGACTGCTTCTCTTATAAAGAATTTATTTCCTAATGTCCTGATAGTTTCTTCNAGTTACTTCGCTAATCTAATCAGAAGCGGTAAATGTGTTGACTCAGAGTGTGTTATGCTCGATGTAAACCTAGAAGTTAGGGNAAAAACCGAGTACGGGAACGCATTATTTATAGTGACGAACGTTCCGTACAGAGGGTCCACGTCCCTCAAATACAAAGAATTCCTCTTAGGTTACGAAATCAAAGCCTCGCCCTTCGGTGATGTCCGTTATATTTGTGACAAGCGAAGTTGTATTGAGGATGAAAAAGGATGGTATATGAGAGCTTCTGTGAAGTCTGTTGGGAACCTAGGGAGACGAAGAGATGTCCCATAAAGAACCTGAACGTTTGCGTGTACTGTTGCACTGCTTGCGAAATTAGGTCGACGTGTGAAGCCAGGGTCTGGTTCAGGTCTCTAGTGCCCGTAACGCTGCAAAGAACTAAACAGAAAGCAAAAAGTGACCTTACTCATGAGAAACAACGTCAAGAAACTAGCAAAAAACAGACAACACTTTTCTAAGTATTAGACTTAATTATGAACCTTCTCTTATCTTCAAGTATCTTCAAGAAGCGTTAGCGAAGGGTTTGTAGGTCTCCCTGTATATCTCAGAGTTTTCTAGTAAAGACGCCGAACGCCTGTACTTAATCGCGTCTCCCACGCTGTTCTCCCCGCGACTCTT
>CisS_allDRAFT_1000062_pt1 | contig 20579 bp, 27 predicted proteins | sample CisSprmetagenome_FD_10649 | JGI IMG/M metagenome (IMG submission 10649) | reverse complement strand
CTATCTTTATGGGTAGATCGTCCTTGTTTATCGTCTCCTTATAGTACAAAGCCGCTATCGGGTGCTCGGCGGTGGCTATGAGATAGAGATCTTCGCCCTCGATCTTGTAAATGGCGTCCTTGAATGCGGCCAGATCAATAACGGCGGAAATTACCTCCCCCCTGAGCATATAAGGTGGAAGGACGAGGGTATAACCCTTCTGAGTCATAACGTCAATAGCGTAAAGCAACAGGGTGAAGTCCAGCCAGACTATGTCGTCGAACAAGTAATAGAACCTGGAGCCCGCGACCTCTCCCGCCTTCAGGGTGTTCCCCATCCTCAGCACCTCCTCCAGCTCCTCGGCGTGGCCGAAGGGTCTCCTGTCTATCACGATGTAGTCCGCCTGAAGGCCGCCCAGCCCGGACTTGAAGGCCTCGACGTCGTCCTTATAGACCTTGAAACGGCCCCAAACCCTTATGGGCTTGTTGTATGTATCGTCCGGCCCTATCGGGACTGTCTCGTGGACCAAGTTCGGCAGGCTCCTCAACACCTCGTCCCTCTGTTTCTCTATCTCCTCGAGCTCCCTCTCCTTGGCCTCTAACGTCTGTAAAAACTCCTTGGCCTTCTCCTTCAGGGCCTCCTGCTCCTCCGGCTTAGCCCTAGCCACCCTCTGGCTGATCACGTTGTGTTCGTGCCTCAGCCTGTCTACCTCCTTCTGTATTTCTCTCCACTTCCTGTCCAACTCTACAGCCTTATCCGCTAAGTCGGTGGGTAAGAAGCGCTTCTTCAAGGATTCCCTAAGGACGTCAGGGTTCTTCCTTACGGCCTCCAGTAAGCTCCAGGACACGGGTTAAGGAAAGATACCTTATCCTATATTATTGCTGATCTGAGACGGGCATGCCGTAAGTCTGAACCCACATCTCCACTATGTCGTAGCCATACATCTGCTTGAACTTCTCCCTGCCCTGCGGGGTCATCATGAGAGGGGTCCACTGCTTCTCTATGTCTATGTCGACCTGAACGCTCTTAGCAGGCACCGTCTCCCTGACCACCTGTTCGACTGTGTAGATAAGGTCGTCAACCACGGGGCACCCGGGCGCAGTTAATCCCATCCTTACGTAAACGTCGCCTTCATCGCTTATGTTGAGCTCGTAAATGAGACCGAGGTTGACGATGTCCACCGGTATCTCGGGGTCGTAGACCTGCGTTAATGCGTCCATCAGTTTCCTCTTCCACTCCTCCTTTTCCTGAGGGGTCAGCATACTTTAACCGGGTTTACGGTTGTGTTCAATACTTAATAAATGGAGGTTTAGAGCTATCAGGTTTTACCCTGGACCACTTCCTCGGCGNTCCTGTAAAAACAGCTCCTGTTGCCCGTGTGGCAGGTCGGNCCGTGGGGCTTAACTTTAACTATCAGGGCGTCGTTGTCGCAGTCAACCCTTACCTCCACTACCTCATGGATATGCCCGCTGGTCTCGCCCTTCATCCAGAGCCTCTTCCTTGAGAGGGAATAGAGGTGAAGGAGTCCGGTAGTCAAGGTCTTTATTACGGCCTCCCTGTTCATGCTCCCGACCATCAGCACCTCCTTGTCAGATGCGTCCTGGACCACCGCTATGACGGTTGAGTCGGTGTGCCTATACCACAGGGAGTCCGCCAACCTCGTCGCCTCCTCGAGGCTCATCCTCACTTCCTCAACCACCTCGCCACGTTCCTCAGGAAGGCCTCCCCTGCCCTCGAGCTCTTCTCGGGATGGAACTGCGTCCCAACGGAGAACTCGTTACAGACCACCGCGGGGTACTCGACGCCGTAGTAAGAAACCGCCGCCGGCCTCTCGGGAGAGTATGCCACGTAGGAGTGGACGTAGTAGAAGTACTGGCCGTCTATTCCTTCGGTCAACTCGCACCATCCCAAGTCCCTTACCGTCTCCCACCCTATGTGGGGTAACTTCACGTCCCCCCTTATCCTGTCCACTAGCCCTCTGTACCACCCTAGGCCCCTGTGAATCCCTCCCTCAGTCCCCTTCTCGAACATCACCTGCATGCCCAGGCATATCCCCAGGAACTTAGCTCCCCTCTTCCTGGCTTCCTCTATTTGATCCCTCTTCCTCTCCAGGAAGTCGGCTACGGCGGAGAAGGAGCCCACGCCAGGGAAGACTATCAGGTCGTACTCAGGCTTGATTTCGCTCGATATCTCGACCTCGAAGCCCACCCTCCTTAAGCCCCCAATTATGCTGTACTTGTTACCCACTCCGTAGTTCACTACCAGGGCTCTCATTTCATCCTCCTCCTAAGCTCCTCCATAACATCGTCCAACGTTATCCCGGAGTCAGCGAGCATCACAAGCCAGTGATATATTAGGTCAGCCGACTCGCTGATCACCCTCTCCTTAGTCTCGGCCAGATAGGCCACCGTCGTCTCCACAGCCTCCTCTCCTACCTTCTGGGCTATGTAGGGCTTGCCCTTAGCGAACAGCTTCGCCGTGTAGCTTCCCTCCGGCATGGTCCTCTTCCTCTCCAGTATCACCTCGTAAAGCCTGTAAAGCACCTCACAGGAATCGCTTGGCAACGCTCTCACCGTGAACCCTGAAGCCCTCCAGGTTAGCTATTTCCACAGCGCTCTCCACTACTTCCTTCGAGGGGGATTCCGCCGCGGCTACCATAACCGGCTTGAGGAACTCGTACACCGTAATCCCTCCCTTGAACCTCGCCCAGCCGTTGGTCGGCAGTATGTGGTTCGGCCCAGCTGAGTAATCTATTAAGGCCGGAGGGGTCCTACCCAACGTCACTGCCCCCGAATTGTTAACGAGGTTTAGGGCCTGGTACGGGTTCGAGACGTGGAGGGACAGGTGCTCCGGAGCTATGGAGTTCGCCAGCTCGATAGCCTCATTCAAGTCCTTAACGACCTTTAAGTAATACGTGAAGTCGTCGTTCGCTAAAGCCTCCGCCACCCTCTTGGCTAACCCCTCGTCCGTGGTTATCAGGACTACGTAGGAGGTCTTCCCGTGCTCGGCCTGCGCCCTCATGTCCAACACGACCTCCTCGGGATTAGCGGAGGAGTCCGCTATCACCACGAGCTCGGTGGGCCCCTCTATCCCGTCGATTCCCACGTATTGCGACACTAAGTACTTGGCCGCTTGAACGTAAACGTTTCCAGGCCCCACNATCTTGTCGACCTTCTTCACGCTCTCTGTACCGAAGGCGAGGGCCGCTATGGCCTGGGCTCCGCCGATAGTGTAGAGTTCCTTTACTCCCACCTTTAAGGCTGAGTAAACTATGGCGGGGTTCAGCCCCGATCTAGAGGGAGGTGTGGCCACGTATATCTCCTTAACTCCCGCGACCTTCGCGGTGACCCCGGCCATCAGTAAAGTGGAAGGGTAAGACTTGGCCCCTCCCGGGACGTAGATGCCGACCCTCTCGATCGGCCTCCAAAGCACGCCCCACTTGATCCCTCTCCTGCCACCCCATGTGATCGGAGGCCTTATGGAATCCTGGAAGGCCCATATCTGGTCGAACATGACGTCTATAGCCCTCATGGCCGTCCCTGGGAGCGACGAGGCCATGGACTCCAGCTCCTCACTCTTGACCGCTATCTTCGAGAGCTTCACCCCGTCGAACCTCTCCGTGAGCTCCAGTAAGGCCCTGTCACCTTCCCTCCTCACCTTCTCCACTATCTCCCTGACGACGTCAATGACCTTACCGAAGTCGTTCGGCCTCTCCTTGGGTAGATCTAAGGAGATCATAGCCTCACCTCCACGCCGTTCTTCTTGAGGTAAGACTTCAGCTCAGGGATCCTGATTAGGCCCTCGTGGAAGACCCCCGCAGCGAGGGCGGCGTCGGCCTTAGTCCTCTCGAAGACCTCGAGGAAATGCCTCATCTCCCCGGCTCCCCCGCTCGCAATTACGGGGATCCTGACCGCTCTGGACACAGCGTCGGTAAGCTCGATGTCGTAGCCCATCCTCGTACCGTCCCTGTCTATGCTCGTCAACAGTATCTCCCCGGCCCCCAAGGCCTCCACCTCCCTGGCCCAGGCGACTACCTCCAAGCCCGTGTCCTGAGTCCCAGACCTCACGAAAACCCTGAACGAGTTCCCGACCCTCTTGGCGTCTATCGCTACCACCAAGGCCTGCCTTCCGAACTGGTCGGCGATCTGGGTTATGAGCCCCTTGTTCTCCACTGCGGCGGTGTTTATGGAGACCTTATCAGCGCCGCTGTCAAAGGCCTTTTCGGCGTCCTGGAGGCTCCTTATCCCTCCCCCTACGGTGAGAGGTACGCTGATCACCTCAGCCGTTTTTCTCACCTTCTCGAAGAGGGTCTTCCTTCCCTCGACGGTGGCGCTTATGTCTAGGAACACTATCTCGTCGGCCCCCTCATCCTCATATCTAGAGGCCAGCTCCACCGGATCCCCCTTGTCCTTGAGGTTGAGGAAGTTCACCCCCTTCACTACCCTGCCGTCCTTAACGTCGAGGCACGGGATTATCCTCTTGGCCGTCATAGAGATCCCTTCAGGCTGGGAACTCCTTGACCCTCTATCCTGAAGGCGTCCCTGAGGGCCAGGCCCAAGGCCTTAAAGGATGCCTCTAGGATGTGGTGCGAGTTCTCCCCCCTGACCTGCCTCACGTGAACCGTTATCCCAGAGTTGTAAGCGAAGGACTGAATGAAGTGTTTCGCGTTCTCCACTGAGAGCTTCCCCACCGAGTCCCTGTTTATCCTCCACTTAACGAACGCCATTCCCCTGCCGCTGACGTCCACAGCCACCTGAACCAAGGCCTCGTCCATAGGAACTGTCCTGTCCGCGAACCTCGCTATCCCCTTCTTGTCGCCCAGGGCCTCCTTCACGGCCTGCCCCAGGGTTATCGCCACGTCCTCGACGACGTGATGATCGTCGAAGCCCCTCAAGTCCTCCGCGTGGACCTTAGCGTCGGCCCCCATGTAGAAGAGCATGCTCTCCAGGAGGTGGTTGAGGAAGGGCACCGGAGTGTCTACTTTAACGTTCCGTTGCCGTCCAGGTTCATCTCTACCTCCACGATCGTCTCCTTGGTCTCCCGTCTGACCCTACTATACCTCGACAATCCCCCTCACCCTCCCGGTGTAGAACGACATCCCCACCACAGCGAAGTCGAAGCCCATTGCCTTAAGCTTCAACAGATCCTCAAGTCCGCCTATCCCTCCGGCGTACTCCTTTATTCCCTCAACTAAAGCTGCCCACTTTCCGGCGTTCTCGTCTATCCCTCCGGAAGTCCCCTCCCTGTCGACGTAAGTGAAGATCACTCCTTTGACTCCCCTCAGGCCCCTGAGGGCGTCGTTTAAGGTCAAGGACCTCTCCTTCCACCCCTTTATCAGGACGTAACCCTGGGAATCGTAATCTAATGAGACCAACACCTTATCGCCCCCCAAGGAATCNACTATNTTATAGAACTCGTCGGGCCTCGTGAAGGGCAGGGTGCTCATTATCACGGCCGAGGCCCCCGCCCNGAGGAGCTCAGAGGCCCTCTCGAGGCTTCTAACCCCTCCTCCGACCTGGAGCCATTCGAAGCCCACTTTAGCTATCTCCCTTACCTTGTCGGAGTTGTTACCGGTTCCCTCCGCGCCGTCGAGGTCGACCACGTGTAATTGTCTGTAACCCATGGCGTAAATCTCCTCAGCCACCTTCAGCGGGTCGCCGAGCACTAGGCCCGTCCCTTTGACTCCCTTCACCCTCTTTACGGCTTTCCCCTCGCTTATGTCGACGCTGGGTATGACCTTCACCTTATCACCTTCTCTATGTCGACCACCACTATGTCGCTCGCGCCCTTTGACTTGGCCGAGAATATCACCCTGGCCAGCTCGGACTCGTCCACGACAGTTATCACCTCCCACGCGTTCTCCTTAGCCAGCCTCGTAACTGTCGGGGACTTCATGGCCGGAAGGACCGAGAGGACGTCGTTGAGCCTGTCGTCGGGGACGTTCATGAAGAGCATCTTCTTGTTCCTAGCTGCCAGCGTGCCCTTGACCAGCGTGATTATCATGTTTATAGTCTCAGCCTCGGGACTGGAGAGCCAATCCTCCCTGGCAACGACCACCGCCTGCGTCTCTAACACCGTGTCAATCGCCTTAAGTCCGTGGAGCCTCAGGGTAGTCCCGGTGCTCATTACGTCGATTATGGCGTCCGCCGCCCCAAGCGAGGGCATCGCCTCTGCGGCACCGCTGATCTTAACGATCTTGGCATTCAGCCCCTTCCTGTTAACGTAATCCTGGGCTAAGTTGACGTACTTTGTCGCTATCCTTATTTCGCCCCTGATGTCCTCGACCGAGCTGACGCTCCAGTCTTGCGGGACGGCGAACACTATCTTCGCCTTCCCGAAGTCTAGGTGAGCTAAAGTAGCGACCCTAGCCCTCGCCTCAACGACGTAGTCGTAACCGGTTATCCCTATGTCCGCCGCACCCGCCTCCACTATGCTCGGGATGTCCTCGGTTCTGACAAGCACGAGCTGAACGTCCTCCCAGTTCGTGGGCACTATTAACGCCCTGTCCTCCCCCATCAGGGGCCTAATCCCCAGGGACTGGATGAAGTTCAACGTGGGCTGTTGAAGCCTACCTTTATTCGGAACCGCTATCTTCAAGCACATCACCCATGACCTTAATCAATTCCCTAACCTGCTCCCTAGTGCCGACGGAGACCCTGTAGAAGTCCTCCCAGAGCTTCCTTATGGCGAAACCGTTCCTCATCAGGGGGTCCAGGAGGTCGCCCTTATACCTGAAGAGGACGAAGTTCGTCACGGAGTTGTAAGCCCTCAGCCCTAACCTCCTCAAGGAGGCTAACAACTCTTCCCTCACCTCCGAAACCTGTCTCACGAGCTCACGGACGTAACTCGGGTTCTCCAGGGCTGTTATGGCGGCGACGTAACCTATGACGTTAACGTCGAAGGGGGTCCAGGCCTTCTGAAGGTTCCTGATGACCTCCCTCGACCCTAAAAGGTAACCTACCCTCAGGGAAGCCATGGAGAAGGCCTTGCTGAAGGTCCTGACTATCAGCAGGTTCGGGATCTCCTCGACCATCTTGGCCGCAGTGTAGCCGGCGAACTCGTGGTAAGCCTCGTCTATGAGCACGAAGCCGTCAACCGCCTCAGCCAGGGACTCTATCAGCTCCTCCTTGGCCTGGAGCATGGGAGAGCCGGTCGGGTTGTTGGGGTCGTCGATGACCACGAGCCTAGCCCCCCTGGCCTTCTCGATCAGAGAGTCGAAGTCCTCCCTCCACCACTCCCCGTCCTCCCTCAGGCTCACCTTTTCCACCCTGAATCCCCTCACCTTAGAGTAGACCCAAAACATGCTGTAGGACGGGTAGTTGAGGACCACCCTATCGCCTGGGTTGGCCAGGTTGTAGAGCACCATCTTTATGGCCCCGTCCCCGCCGGCGGTGGGAAGCACGTTGCCGGGCTCAACTTTACAGTACTCAGCCACCAGCTCCTTGAACCTCTCCGCGACGCTAGGGTGGATGTACTTGTTCACCTCGCTGAGCCTCTGGGCTGCCTTCTCCAGGACTTCCCTCGGAGGGGGCAGAGGGGACTCGTTCAGGTGTAACCTAACGCCGGAAAGTATGTCGTCGAAGCTGTAAGCCTCGGCCTCCTTCAAATAGCTGGGGATCAGTTCGTTAACGTTCAGACGTTTTCGGGTTGGTGCAATATCGGACCCCTCCATACCTTTTTAGCGTTGCTTATAAATGTAACAGAAGGCATGGGGGTCGTAGAGGAGCTCCTCAGAGAGCCTACCCTAGTCGTCAGCTATTACAGCTCCGCGTCCATTGCTTTAATCTTCTCCGCCTGGGAGGAGCTAGGGGGGCAGGGGAGGGAAGTCTGCGTCGTGAACTTCGACAGGATCCCCAAGGAGTTACTGAGCGTCGCTCCCAATTACCCCCTGAGGTGCTCCGAGAGCTCGGAGAACTTGGTATACATGGCGCAGAAACCGAGTGAGGTGCCGCTGAGGTTCAGGCTGGTTACTGCAATTAAGAGGGTAATAGAGGACGTTAGGTGGGCTAGGGTCGACAAGGTGGATGGGAACCTGTACAGGCTCTGGACGGGGAACCAGGTTCACCTTTTCAGAGTAGTTGACTGGAGGGTAAAGGACGAGTCCCTGCCACCTCTGAGCGCAACCATCATCGAGGTTCTCGAGGAGTACGGCGGGTCCCTGCCGTATAAGGACGTGGTGCTAATAGTCTCAGGGAAAGCGAAGGCGAGCAGGGAGCAGGTGAGGAACGGTCTGGCTTTCTTGAAGAGTTTAGGGGTTTTGGAAATAGAAAACGGGAACGTCTCACTCAATAAGTATAGCGGGCTTAAGGGGAGCGGCGGTCTTCTTTGAGTCCTTCAGCTCGGACTCGGGATAGACCTCCACCGTGAGGCCCAGCCTCGACTCTATGAACCTCAGCTCCCTTTCGTAAATCCCCCTTTCGTCGAAGTCGTAACCCAGAAGTAACTTCCTCTGGAACGAGGGCATCTCCGTGGCCAACTGGTAGTACTTGACAATTACCTGCGAGTCCCTCCTGTCTACCCCTTGAACCACTTGCTTGAGGGGCACGCCGTTCTCTACGGCCTCAACCGCCTTCCTCATGAGCTCCGTCTTCTCCTTGGAGGCCACGTAGACTTTGACCTTGCTCGGCTTGCCCTTGTAGACGTTGAGGATGGCCCTTACGTCGTTTATGAGTGCCTTGACCTGCTCGTGCTCTAGGAGTATTTGCCTGTCCACCTGGGCCTCGTCCACTTCAGGCCATCGCTCGGTGACCACGAACGTGGAGTTGCCGAGCCTGTGCCACATCTCCTCGGCCAAGTGAGGAGCGAAGGGGGCAACCATCTTGGTCCATAAGGTCATTAGCTCCCTCATCAGGCTCCCGTTCGGCTCGTTTCCGTACGTCTTGGTCAGCTCCATGTACTCCTTTAGGGCGTCGGCCAGCGCGAATATCAGGGTGGTTCCCGCGGTCCTCAGGTCGAACTTCTCCATGGCCTTGGTCACTTCAAGCGCGGCGTTCAGGAAGGCCGACCTTATCCACCTCTCTGTCCAGTCGAACTGCGTGCCCTTGTACTTCTCCAGGGACTCGACTAACTCGTAGAAGAACCTGAGGCTCTCACCTATGGACTTCGCGTACCTCTCCGAGAAGTCGATGTCGGTGCCGAAGTCGGCCAGGGAGGTCACGGCGATCCTCACGACGTCAGTGCCGTAAAGCCTCAAGGCCTTCAGCACCGGCACTATGTTCCTCAGGGACTTACTCATCTTCTTGCCCTCGTACAGCACGAAGCCGTTCACCGCTATCGCCCTGGGCCACAACTCCTCAGGGAATATCGCGGCGTGGTTGAAGATGAAGAAGGAGAGGTGGTTGGGGATCAGGTCCTTGCCGCTGTGCCTGACGTCGAGGGGGTACCAGTAGGTGAACTCCCTCCTCATCCCTTCTATTACGTCCTTCGGAACCCCTGTCTTCGCTGACACCTCCTCGGGGCTCCCGAGCCCCAGCATCACGTAGTCCCAGAACTCCTCCGTGAGCTGGTTGGCGTAGAGCTTGTTCTCCTTAATCCTATGGGCGACGGTGTAGTAAGCCATGTAAATCGTGGAGTCGCTCAGGCTCTCTATGATCCACTTCTTATCCCAAGGCAGGGGAGTCCCCAAACCTCTAGTCCTGGCGCAGGCCCTCTTCTGGAGCCAATCCGCGACGTAGAGGAAGTCCTTCCTGGCGTCCTCAGGGTAGAACGTCATTTCCGATATGAGCTTCTTCGCCAAGGACTTCCACTCGGGATTCCCGTAATCCAGGAACCACTGATCCTTCAGCACCTTGACCACTATTTCGTTGCCGCACCTGCAGTAGACGGGCCTGTTCATCACCTCGTACATCTTCGAGCCCAAACCTCTGCTGATCAGGAACTCCGTCACCCTCTGCCTCGCCTCCGGGACCGAAAGCCCTTTGAAGCCCTTGAAATGCTCCACGAAGCCCTGGGGCAACCAATCCCGAGACGTCCTTCATCCTTCCCTTGTTGTACTCTAACCTGTAAACGTCCTGCGTCAGTTTCTCCAGATCCTTGTCGTTCTTCGGGTTCGTCTGTTCCACCATCAACGCCGCCAAAGCGTCCTTCCCTTCCGCTTCTATTACGGAGACGACCTCGGGCTCCCTCCTCAACACCTTCTTCATGTAGTAGTAGTCGAAGGGAGCGTGCGCGGGGACGCTCATCACAACCCCGGTGGCCGTGTCGGGGTCGACGAAGGAGGCCCCCAGGACGGGAATCTCCCTGCCCGTTATCGGGTTCCTCACCACAAGCTTAGTGAGCTCCGAGCCCTTCACGCTCCCCACGACCTTAACGTCGTCCCTCTGGAACTGGAGCTTCAGCGCCCCCCTCTCGGTGACCACCATCCTCCTGTTGCCCACCTCTACTATCTTGTACTCCAGGTTCGGGTTAACCCAGACCGCTACAGCACCGAAGACCGTTTCCGGTCTGAGGGTGGCGGCCGGGAAGGTCAAGTCGTTAGAATCGAAGAATATTAGCACGAACTCGCCTATCTCCGGCTCCACGTCGCCCTTGGTGTCGTGCATCCCCACGGGGATGTGGTGGACGGGGCACCACCCAACGGGGTGAGTGTCCCTAACGAGGAACCCCTTCGCGTTGAGTTTCCTGAACTGCCAAACTATGAACGACGAGAACTCCGGATCGATTGTGGTGAACTCCCTCCTCCAATCAACGCTCAGGCCTAAGGCCTTCATGCCCTCCTTAATCTTCTCCTTGAAGTAGTTCGCCATGAAGAGGGGGTCTGTGAGTTTCGGGATGACGTCGCTAGGGATCTCGTAAATGTCGGTGAAGATAGAAATCAGGTCCTTATCGCCCTTAGCGACGTCGTCGGCCATCGCGATTATCGGGGTTCCGGTGTAATGGAAGCCCATAGGGAAGAGGACGTTGAACCCCCTCATCCTCTTGAACCTGGCTATGATGTCGGCGGTCACATACGTCCTGGCGTGACCGATGTGCATCGGCGAGTTAGGGTAGGGGAAGGCGGCGGTCGTGAAGAACTTCCTCGCCCCCTCCTTGGGGTTCGCCTCGTATATTCTAGCCCTCTCCCACTCGGACTGCCACTTCCGCGCTATCTCATTGAGGAAGTTGATGAACTCCTCGGCGGTAGTAATCGTTCGATCACCTGAATCGGCTTAAATTGGGGCGAAATTAAAAGCAAAACGTGTTCACGAGGGAGGGCGATAAGGGAGACACGAGCGTAGTAGCGAAGAGGGTAGGTAAGGACAGTCCTTTAGTTAACTTCCTAGGAGACCTGGACGAGCTGAGTTCGTTCCTCGGTTTCGCCGCTTCCAAAATACCCTGGCCCGACATGAGGGAGGACATCTACAAGATCCAGATACACCTGTTCGAGATAGGCGAGGACGTGGCCACCGACAGCCANAAGAAGAGGATAACGGAGGAATACGTGAAGTTCCTTGAGGAAAGGACTGTGGCNTACAGGAAGGAGTCGGGNCCCGTGAAGCTCTTCGTGTTGCCAGGGGGTTCGGAGGTGGCCTCAGCCATCCACCTGGCGAGGGCCGTGGCCAGGAGGGTGGAAAGGGGCGCGGTGAAGCTCTCGAAGGAGATACCAGAAATGAACAAGACGATCATAGTCTACCTTAACAGGCTCTCGTCGTTGCTCTTCGCCATGGCCGTACTGGCCAACAAGAGGCTCGGAGTAGAGGAGAGGTATTACGACATAGGCAAGTACTGGTAGCGATCGTAAAACCTTTCAACGGCTAACCAGGGAGGCGTACTTCGGGGTAAGCCCGCTGGCGAGCAGAAGCTCNCAGTTCTTGCATATTTCCCTCCCGTAGCTCGTCGGCTCCCCGCATATCCTGCACCTAGGCAACTGGTGTCTTGGGAGGGCCTTCAACATCTCCCTCTTCCTCTCGCTGGCCAGCCTGTCGAACTCCTCTAACAACCTCAAGAGAGCGCCCGGGGCCTGGGACTCGAGGGAGTAAAGCAGCTCCCTTACCTTCGCTCTCAGGGTCGGCCTTTGAGAGATGTAGGGGCACTCAACCTCCTGAAACTCGTAGCCCTTTAAGTAGGCGTACATCGTGGTCTCCCACTCGTACACCCTCCTCAGGGGCTTCACCCTCTGGACGAAGTGGTCGCTCAGCCTCAGCGGCTCCTCACCCTCTCTAATTAGCCTTGAGGTGTCGCCCCTCAGGAAGTTTATGACGTAGGTCTGAACCTCGTCGTCCAAGTTGTGCCCTGTGGCGACGAAGTCCGCCCCCACTTCCCTCGCCACCTCGTTTATCAGCTTCCTCCTGAAGCCCCCGCAGAACGTGCATGCGGAGACGTTGAGGCCCTTCGCTTTGGATGCCTGAACCATCTCGTCGAGCGTGTAGCCCACTTGGGACTTGAAAGAGCCCTTGAGGAGCTCTATCCCCCTNTCCCTGAGGAAGCCCTCCAGCTTGGCTACGTGCTCTTCTCTGTTGTAACCGCTTATCCCTTCGGTTATGTTGTAAGCGATCAGCTTTACTCCCTTCAGTACCTCGGCCAACGCGTCGGCGAGCACGTAGCTGTCCTTCCCCCCAGATACCGCCAGAAGCACTTTCCTGGCCTTGAAGAGCCCTTGTCTTTCGGCCTCCTGCCTCACCCTCTCCCTGACGTCGTTTATGAAGCACTCCTTACAGAGCCTTCTGCCGGTATGGGAGTGGAATACCTCAGCCTCCCTAACCTTACAGACGTCACAATTCATTTACTCCCTAGTCCCTCTTCTTAACGCTNCTAACTAGCTTTTTCCCGCCNGCCACCTCGTCGATGCTGTGGATAGCGGCCCCAGACTCTTCCAATACGTTCTTGACGGCCTCGAAGTCCACGTCATCGCCCTCAACGATCACCATTAGGCCCATAGTCTCTACGTCCATGTCGGTAACGCTAATGTTAACGCCCTCGACTCCTCTTAGCGACGAGAGCTTCTCCGCTAGGTCCACTATAGACTCTCCCTTTATGGGCTTCAGGACGTCAAGAACTAGCCTTCTAATCGTCATTTTATTCCCAACCCTCCATTATAACCCATTCAGGTTTGGGAGTTTGTAATTGTAGATCCGCGTTATAAAGTTTGGACTCAACGGTCTGCCAGTATGACCGAAGTCTCGAGGATCATAGCTTATCGGTACGGTAGGGGGTAATATTTAAATAGTTCAGTGGGGGGGTCATGAGACACGGGGGTTGAAATGAGGGGGGGACTAGCTCAGATATCATCAGTCGTGGGAAAACAAGTTTACGGGGAGCTTTACGACTGTGACGTCGAGACCCTCAAGGACGAGCAGAGGCTCAGAGAGATCGTGACGAACGCGGCCCGCGTCGGAAACATGACCTTGCTGGACGTTAGATCTTGGAAGATAGGAGAGGGGGTAAGCGTGATGGCCATCGTTTTAGAGAGCCACATAACCATTCACACGTGGCCCGAGTACGCCTTCGCCACGGTTGACGTTTACAGCTGCGGGGCCCACACGGACCCTAAGAAGGCTTACCTTTACATAGTGGAGCAGCTGGGGGCGAAAAGGTACACCATCAAGGAGGCCGACAGGTCATTGGAGTACTGATAGTGGGAGGCGGAATAGCGGGCCTAGCCCTGGCTCATAACTTGAGAGATTTCGACCCGGTTGTTTTTGACCGAAGGAGGTTTCCTGGAAAGAAGTGCACGGGCATCATCTCCAGGTGGACTTTCACCAGACTGAACGTCTCTAAGGAATACGTCGACGCCGAGTTCAAAGAAATAGTGATGAGGTACGGGAACCGGGAAATTCACTTCAAGTAGACTTGCTCAGGCTGAACAGGGAGAGGCTGGAGAGGGATCTTAGTAGAGAGGTTAAATACTACCCTCTCACCAACGCTGAGGTCGTCTCGCCCAAGGAGATCCTCGTGAGAGGCGAGAGGCTTGATGGAACCGTGATTAAGGCCACGGGGTGGGACGGTAAGGGGAGGAAAGTCAATGCCATAGAGATGGTGTACGAGCCGATAGACTCGGACGTAATCACCGTTATTTTACACGAGGAGAACGTTGGCGGCTTCTCGTGGGTAGTCCCCCTGCCCGATAAGACCTTGGTCGGGGCTTTGGGCTACGGGGACGTGTTCAGGTTCGTCCCGAAGCTCGATAGGAGGCTGATCGAGGTCCACGGCGGGCCCATACCTAGGTGCAAGATGAGGGAGGTCGAAGGTTTGGCGATAGGGGACGTGCTCTGCTCCGTGAAGACGTTCACCGGGGGAGGGATCTTCTCCATATCCAGGTTGATTGAGCCCATCAGGAAGAGCCTCGAGGGCGATCCGAGGGCCTACGAGGAAGAGCTGAGGTCGTTGAGGAAGGAGATAAACAGGCAATACAGGCTCGTTAGCCTGGCCGAGAGGGCCTGGAGGACTAGCCTAAGGCTCGGGTTCTCCCTCTTGGACGGGAAGACCCTAAGCGTAAAGGAGGAGTTCGACCTTCACTCGCTACTTCTTGGTAGGCTCCTTCACTAGGTTATAGCAACCCTCCCCCTTCTCTATAATCCCCATCTCCAGGAGCTTCGTTATTACTATCTCGGGCGACTTTATTCCGAGGGCCAGGAGCTCCTTATAGGCGAGTATCTCGCCCACGGAGATCACGGACTTGAAGTACCTTATCGCCTTCTCGATGTCCTCTTGGCTCACTGCCTGAGACATAGCCCTTTTTACTCTTGACTCAAGGCGTGAATTAAAGTTGAGGACGAGGGACTTACTCCAGCTGATAAGGGTTCACAACACCGTGGGGTCGGCTATCTCGGACGTGATGGGCTTCGCTGTGGCTAGCCAGTGGAGCTTCAAGCCTTTCCCTTTAGTGGTTTCCGCGCTCGTCGTCGCGTTAGTGGCGGCGGGGGGTTACGTGATAAACGACTACTATGACGTTGAAATCGACAGGATAAACAAGCCTTACAGGCCCCTCCCCTCCGGCAGGGTCAAGCTCAGCACCGCGAGGAACTTGGCCGTGATTTTGTTTATGGCCGGAGTCGCGCTCTCGTTCTTCCTGAACTGGCTCGCGGTTCTTGTGGCGATCTTAGCTTCATTAGCTTTGTGGGAGTACGCCAGGAGACTCAAGAGATACGGGATCCCTGGGAACTTGATCGTCGCTACGTTCTCTGCCCTTTCGGCGTTTTACGGTGGGATTGCCTACTTCTCCGGGAACTGGGTTTATTACGCCTCGATCCCCACGATGTACATCTTCTTCTTCACTTTAGCCAGGGAGTTCGTGAAGGGGGTGGAGGACTACGAGGGGGATAGGGCGAACAACGTTAGGACGTTGGCCGTGATCGGCGGGGTTAGGAAAGCCTGGATCGTATCGAAGGCCATTCTACTGGCCTTACTGATCACTAGCCCCCTCCCCTTCTTCCTCGCAGGGTTCAACTTGGCTTACCTGGTCGGCATCTCGGCCCTTGACGTGATTTTAGTACTGACCCTCCTCCTCCCCCACGACATCAAGTCGGCCGAGAAGGCCAGGGCCTGGCTTAAGGTATACGCTTTAGGCACCATACTCGTTTCTCCTGGGCAGTTCCCCCTTCATCAGACCTTGAAGTCCATTACCTTCCTATAGCCTGCTACCACAGCGACAGCCCTAACTAAGGAGCCCGATTCGAGGTCTTGAACCGGTAAAGTCACCCTATCCCCTGGTGAGACTCCCTCGAAGACCTTGTAGGCCACTGAGACCCCGTTCTTGAGGACGTTGACTATCAACTTATTGAGCNTTACATCCCCTTCGTAGNCAATNACTATGCCTCCTGAAGTCCTCTCGCCAGTCACTGCGATCCTCGGCTCCACGGTTTTGCTCCTGAACAGGGCGAACAGCTTAACGCTCCCTTTCTGGGACTCGTTCCTAACCGTTAACCTCTTGGAGAAGCTCAGCTCCTCGACCGTCTCGGGAGGGACGACCCTCCTGACGTTATCGCTTTCCACGACTGCCCTCGCGGTGACTGAGGTCTTAAGGAACGCAGTGCAACTGCCCTCGCACTGCTCGTTCCTCTCTTCGCCGGGATCCATGACCAGCTCCCCCGCCTCCAGGCTGAAGGTGGTGCTGAACTTCTCCGCCCTGTAGAGAGCTACCGTTATCACGCCGTTGAGTACCACTGGGACCTCCCCCTTGTAGGTTACCTTGAGCTCGTTCTTCCCCTGCCTTACCACTGGGGTGACGTCGTATACCGTGAGGGCGTGTTCCACCCCGAGGTCGCCTACCACGACGTTGGGCCTGAACACCTTAGTCAAGGAAAGGTCGTTGAGTATTATCCTCCAGGCCGGGTTCAACCTCTCCGGTACCTCCGCGTCTACGAGAAGGTAAACCCTCTCGGGTCGCCCCTCGATCACGACCGAGGACTTCGTCTCCGGATTAGAGCTCCTCAGCCTCCAGGGTCCTAAGCTGGAGTTTACGTCGATCACTCCCTCCAGCGTCCCCGAATCGAAGGCGCTGTAAAGCCCTTTCGCCATACCTTCAGATAGAAAAGGTCGTCTCAATATAAACACGTTAGATGCTCGGGGACGTGTTTAGGGCCATAGCGAGGGCTGACCTAGTAGTGGAAGTGCTGGACTCCAGGGAGCCCGACCTGACTAGATCCAGGTACGTAGAGGAGAAGGTCGTGAAGATGGGGAAGAAGCTCCTCATAGCGATTAACAAGGGTGACTTGGTGCCGCTGGAGGTGCTCAAGGGTTGGAAGAACTACTTCGAGGGCTTCGAGGGGATACCAGCGGTTTACTTGGCAGCGAACCAGCACGCCGGAACCAAGGTGTTGAGGGACAGAATGAAGGAGATCCTTAGGGGAAGCGGGATCGTGTGCTTCGTGGGCTACCCGAAGACCGGGAAGTCCTCCATAATTAACGCGTTGAAGGGGAGGCACTCCGCTTCGACCAGCTCTCACCCCTTCTCTTACGGCTACACGAGGGGGGTTCAGCTGTTCAGGATAGACAACAAACTCATGGCCTTGGACACACCCGGTGTAATCCCCCCGGACGGCAGCGAACTGGAGAGAGCGATAAGGGGGGCGAACGTGGACGAACTGGAGGACCCGGTTAAGGTAGCAATCGAGCTCATAAAGAGGGTTGAGACCTTCAACCCCTCAGCCTTCAAGGAGGCTTACGGGCTAGACTACTCAAACCCCTACGAGCTCCTCGAGAGGCTGGCCCTCAAGAGGGGGTGGATCTATAAGAGCGATAAGGAGCCTAACGTTGACGAGGCCGCCAAGGCGTTAATAAGGGATTACCACGACGGGAAAATTAGGTATTACGTCCCTCCTCCGAAGGTGTAATTGAACTCCTAGGCGGGATAATGGGCGGTCACTCTTACCCTCGAGGAGTCGTCGTAGATATACAGTTCGCCAGGGGCCTCGTCCAGAGTCCTCCTGTGAGAGCCGTCACAGAACGGCTTGTTCTTCGAGAGCCCGCAGGCGCAGATATAGAAGGTCTCACCGTTCGACGCCTTTACCTCATAAGGCCTGTTCCTGTCGTGTCTCACGAGCCTAGCCATTATGTAATTCGGCACCTAACCAGATTAAAAATCTTTTTTAGAAATTTTTCAATATTATTTAACTCGCTCAATACTCTACTCCTAAACGCTTTAAGACCGCTTGAGAGATCTCTCAGACGAGAAGTAGCCCATGCTCAAGCTGGTCGTATTCGACGCCGACAAGACGCTCTGGGATCACCATAACATATCGGATTTCGAGGAGCCCTTGAAGCTGTCGGGACGGACTCGGTGGAGGACTCGAAGGGGAACAAACTCACCCTATTCCCTTACGTGAGGGAGGCCCTTAAGGAGATAAAGTCCATGAACCTGCTACTAGGGCTTGCGACCTGGAATATTCCGCAGAAGACCGAAAGGGTGTTGAAGCTCCTGAATCTCTGGGACACGTTCGACTTCATCGCTTCCAACGATTACCCCTACAAGTTCCTCGGGCTGACCGAAATCATCGTGAAAGCGAGGGAGAGGGGCTATAGGATAAGGCCCGAGGAGATAGCTTTCTTCGACGACAGGAGGGTCCACTTCGGGAACGTCTGGCTTTACCTAGGTAGGGTCAACTGCTTCGAGATGTGGACAGACGTTAAGTCCTTTAAGGAGGTCGTCGAGGTCGTTAAGTCCCTCATGAGTGAGGGCCCCCAGAAACACTTTTAAATCGTGACTCTCAACTCCCTTCCCCGAGAAGAGATGGCTGGTGAGTGTACCCTCCAAGTCTGATTCCTTTTTCGGGACTCAGGCCCCTAGTTTTAAGGGGTTTGAAGGCAAAGGCGACAGGACTTCAGTCCAAATCCGAGGCTTTCAGGAAGGCCTTAGAGAGCTTAGGGGTGGTCAGGGATGATTAACGGAGCTAGGCTTACCATAAACGCTCTGAAAAGGGAAGGAGTGAAAGTGATCTTCGGCATCCCAGGACTCTCCAACATGGCGCTNTACGACGCCTTCCTGGAGGACTTGATCAGCGGTGAGCTGAGGCACGTACTGATGAGACACGAGCAAGCGGCGCTACACGCTGCCGACGGCTACGCGAGGGCTTCGGGGATTCCAGGGGTGGCGACCGCCACTTCCGGCCCGGGAGCGACTAATCTGTTGACGGGGTTGGCGACCGCCTATATGGACTCCTCCCCCGTAGTTGCGTTGACGGGAAACGTGCCCAGATCGGTCATAGGCAAGATGGCGTTCCAGGAGGCTGACATACAGGGCATGGCTCAGAGCATGGTGAAGTGGGCCGTAAGGGTGAGGACGCTAAATGAAATACCGGAGGTCATAAAGAACGCCTTTCACGTGGCCGTGACGGGAAGACCTGGACCGGTGCTGGTTGACGTCCCGAGGGACATCTTCGGGGAGAAGGTTGACGAAAGCACGATAAAGTGGCCGGAGGAGCCGACCATAAAGGGTTACAGGCCCTTCCCAACCTTGATAGATAAAACAGCGATAAAGAGGGCCGCCGAACTGCTGGTGAACGCGGAGAGGCCGATAATCCTCGTCGGTGCGGGAGTCGCTTGGGCCAACGCTACTAAGGAGGTATTGGAGCTCGCCGAGGTCCTGCAGAGCCCGATAGTCTCCACGCTGCCTGGGAAATCGTCTGTACCGCACGATCACCCGCTCTTCTTAGGACCCATGGGCTACTACGGTAGGGCCGAGGCCTCCTTCGCCGCGTTGGAGTCGGACGTGATGCTAGTGATTGGCGCGAGGCTGAGCGACAGGACCTTCACGTCCTACGACGAGATGATAGAGACGAGGAAGAAGTTCATAATGATAAACGTTGATCCTACGGATATGGAAAGGGCGATCCCCGCTGACGTGGCCCTCTACGGCGACGCGAAGGTACTCACCAAGGAGATAACGAAGGCCGTCGTGGAGATTGGGCTCAAGAAGGACAGGAGTCCGTGGCTCAAGAGAGTAAAAGAGCTGAAGGAGTACTACGCCCAGTTCTACTACTACGACGAGCCGGGCAAGATGAAGCCCTGGAAGGTACTCAAGACGATCAGGCAAGTCCTACCAAGGGACGCGATAGTGAGCACTGGAGTCGGGGAGCATCAGATGTGGGCCGAGGTGTTCTGGGAGGTGCTGGAGCCTAGGACTTTCCTGAGCTCGACCGGTATGGGCACCATGGGCTTCGGTTTGCCAGCAGCTATGGGAGCGAAGCTGGCGAGGCCGGACAAGGTGGTAGTGGACTTGGACGGCGATGGTTCGTTCCTGATGACTGGGACAAACTTGGCGACTGCGGTGGACGAAAACATCCCGATAATAGCCGTCATTTTCGATAACAGGACGCTAGGCCTGGTGAGGCAAGTTCAGGACCTCTTCTTCGGTAGGAGGATCGTGGGCGTTGACTACGGTCCTTCGCCCGACTTCGTCAAGCTGGCAGAGGCCTTTGGAGCTCTGGGCTTCAACGCCGACTCTTACGACGCTTTGGCGGAGTCCCTGAGGAAGGCGATGAAGGAGAACGTGCCGGCAGTGATTAGGGTTCCGATCGATAAGGAAGAGTTAGCCCTCCCCACCCTGCCTCCTGGAGGAAGGCTGAAGCAGGTGATATTGCGTGACCCAAGAAAGTCGTCCTGAGAGGGTAGTAAGGATAGTGGCCCGTTACAGGGACCCATCGATCTTAGAGGTCATACTGGCTCACGTCAGGAAGCTCTTCATGGACGTATCCTGGTTCTACGCGTGGAGGGGGAAGGAAGACATTATAGAGATCTACATGGGTTTGCCGGATCACAAGAACTTCGCGATTCTTGTGGGCAACATCCATAAGACTCCCCTGGTGGAAAAGGTGGAGGTCCTGGAGGACGCCGGAGTAATCAAGTGGGTCGCCGACAGAAAAGGTAACGTGAGACGGCTGACCGAGATCGACGGGGTTAAGGATTACGATATGGTTATTAACGTCCCGACCTTCTCTAAGGTCACTGAATANTCCTGGGGTGAGAAGCGTGGCAAAGATCTATACTGATCAGGACGCCTCACTCGACGTAATAAAGGGAAAGACAATCGCGATATTAGGCTACGGGAGTCAAGGGAGGGCTTGGAGCCTCAACCTCAGGGACTCGGGGCTAAATGTAGTAGTGGGTCTGGAGCACGAGGGCAGTAAGTCGTGGAACCAAGCGGTGAGCGACGGCTTCAAGCCGGTTAAGATGAAAGAGGCTGTGGA
>CisS_allDRAFT_1000016_pt1 | contig 38370 bp, 40 predicted proteins | sample CisSprmetagenome_FD_10649 | JGI IMG/M metagenome (IMG submission 10649) | reverse complement strand
TAATTCATATATAATTAATTCGTTCAGCTATTTTTTCTCTTATGATCTTCTGTATCACATAGCAATTTTTTAACTCTCTCTTCTAAAAGCTTTATCTTAAAATTACACCAAGATCTTTATTAATCTATGTAGCAGCTTTGATCTTTTCCTATGTCTATCATATATAAAAAATTATAGTTAGAAAAATCAAGATCTTTATTATTCTATGTTGATTATTAGCATTCTAACTTACATGGATGCCAGTCTGATGCTCAAAGTTTTTGTTTATATAGTTTGTTGTTTTTCCTAGAAGATCCTTGGCAACAAATAATCTTTTATGTTTCATAGATCTTTTGATAAGTTGCTAAACTTCTGATATTCTTAATGTCTCCTCTGGTCTGAGATATTTCAACTCTTTTATATCTGAATATCTGAATATTTATTGTCATAACTTATTAAAGTCTCATTCTCTACTACTGCTGTAGATGCATGTAGACTATCAAAATATGTTAAATTATATTTCTCTCTCAGCTCCCATCCTTTCATTAAATGTTTAAGACTTGGCTTAACCACTTCTATGTCGTAATATGAGAAAGTCTTTTTCAATGCCTCATAAAATATTGGTATCTTAACCTCTATTTTACCTGACATTATCAGAAGATCTAGTTCTAAAAAAGCGTAGGGAGACATTTTCAAAGGTCTGATATTTCGATAATCTTAACGGCCTCATTATGATGTCTATCTTTTTTAGATGTCAAAGCTAGAATAATATCAGTCTCTATCAGAGCAATCTTTCTTTAACCCTCTTCTCAGCCTCTCTCAGCGCAGCTTCTCTCAACTCTTTAATCTCTTTCTCAACATCTGTCGTCCCACGTAAGACTGATGATGTGAGAAGATCTATAGGATCTTTAATCGGCTCAATAATCAGCTTCCCATTTTCCACACGTGCACTGACAACATTCTCTATGTTAAGCAATGATCTTATTTCCTTCGGAATAAGGATCCTACCTTTGTCATCAACTTTCAATATAAACTCCAACTTCCCATCAAATTAAAGAAATACCTTTCACTAATATAAGTTTGTATCCTTAGAGTCTCTATGAAAAAATATCATGAATATTTTTATCATCAACTCTGTTTTTTACATAATTTTTTCCTGAGAAGTAGGAGGGTTAGCGTCACACTCATGAATCTTATGAGGACAACTATCCAATAAGAAACAAATACAAAACAGATAGCGCCGGGGGCGGGATTTGAACCCGCGCGGGGTTTCCCCCACCGGCTTAGCAGGCCGGCGCCCTACCAGGCTAGGCGACCCCGGCTCCATAAACTATTATTGTTGAAAGATTTAAAAACTATGATCCCTATGTTTAAGCATACAAATCCTAATTGTTGCATGTGAGATCCGATGATTAGCTATGTTCTTCTCATTTTTATTTATATGATATAAGTTGCACATGTTATGTTTCTTAAGGTTCACATGTTATGATGATCTTTGTATTATTATCGTGAAAAGCTTTTGTGTAAAACTAATCTGATATGTCTCATGTATATGCTAGACTATGTTTATCAGGTTATGATTATTTCTGATAATAAGATTTCTCTGTAGACAGATCTTGTTAAGATCAGAGTAGTTCTGTATGATAGCTAATTATTATAAACCTCTCAGCTAGTATATATAGGGTAGAGACGTTTCTATGGCGATATCTGAGTATAAGGATCCTGTGAAACAGATGTTAAGAAGCTTATTGAGATGGCCAGGTTTTATCTTGCTGAGGCTTTAAAGCATCTAGAGAATGATGATCCTTATGATGCTGCTGAGAAGATCTGGGCCTCAGTTAAACATGCCACAAGAGCTTTAACACTGAGATTCTTAGGTGAGGATGCTCCAAGAAAGGGAGAGACCTGGAGATCTTTTGTACAAGAGCTTTTATAAAGGCGGGCCTAAGCTTTGAAGAGGCGTCTAGATGGGCATCATATTTTCTTGATGTTAGAGGAAAACTTCATGGCGAAGTCTTCTACGGATTAATATATGAGGAGGAAGAACATAAACCTCTGATAGAGAAGGCTAAGGAATATATAGATCTGGTTGAGAAAATAGTGAACACAGGATCTTTCTAACCAGTTCTATAATCTATTAAATTTTTGTTCTAAAAGCCTGAATCTTTTGCTGTTAATAATTTAATGAGGTATGAAGGAGACGAACATAAGACAGGATAATCATAGGAGTATTCCTGCGAATAACACTGTTATAGAGATTGATATTTGATATAGATGCCTGTAGGAGGTATGCCGAGCCTTTCCTTCATATACTCAGGAACATGATCAAAGCTACTAACACAATAGATGTATCAAGCCATAAAACATCTCTAGAAGCTAATGAGGAAGAAAAAGCATATAACACAGCTTACTCTATCTAGTAGAATCTAACATCCTCTCCATTCTGAAGAACGTGAAATCTCTTCAGGTCAGCTTATTGATTCTCATCATTTATTTAACCTCTTCTGTAATATTTCTTAGATAGTATTATTTATATATTACAGCATCATAATACATTTGGTGGTCTATGATGAGTTATGTTACAGTATCTGCCAGGATTAAGAGGGATCTATACGAGAAGTTAAAGAAATATAATATCAGAGTCAGTGATGTTATTAGGAGAGCTCTCGAAGAGGAGGTTATGAGGAGAGAAGAGGAGGAGATTAGAGAGACTTTGAGAAAGGCACGGGAGATCCTATCTAAGATACCATCTGAAGAGATAGTTGAGGCTATTAGAAGAGATCGTGAGGAGAGATGAGGTACGTTTTTGACTCATCAGCATTATTAAATATCGTGAGAGCTCTCGGAGAAGATTCTCTGAAGTATATTAGAGGAAGTTACATCTCAACTCTCACATTATATGAAGTAAGTAACGCTCTATGGAAAGAAGCTACACTATTGAACAGATTATCTATTGAAGAAGCTTTATCACTATTAGGAGCAATTAAAAACATGTATAGAGTTTTAAGAATTGTAGAGCCTCGAGATATCTTATTGACATTAAATCTCGCATATAGACTTAAGATTACATACTATGACTCATCATATATTGTAACAGCATATGAGATGAACGCAGATCTAGTGACTGACGATGAGAAGCTTAAGAAGAGAGTGAAAGAGAATAGAAACATACTCTTAGAGCTCCTAGGCAAGGAGATAGCCATATACTCAAGTAGGGATCTAATTAAATCATAAGGAATGCCGTAAATAACGTCGGCGAATATCGTTAGTATGAATTTTACATCTAAGACCTAGAGATTCGAATACCTGCCTAAAGTGTGGATAGGTCATAAATCCTTTAAATCCCTAATTATATATTCTAATAGGAGTGCCGCGGTAGTATAGCCCGGTCAAGTATGCGGGCCTCTCGAGCCCGTGACACATAAAATGTGCGGGAGACCCGGGTTCAAATCCCGGCCGCGGCACTAAGATCTTTGTTTTTAATGATCCTCTTTTATAAATAACCGATCCTCGGGATCTAATTTGTATACATGGGATCTTGGATCGTTGTTCGGATTGTTTACTGATTCTCCAAGATCTTTATGAACACTACATGTGCTTCTGAAATGTGTCTGTGAACATCGAATTTTATTTTATTATGTGTAATAGATTATATAATTGAAGGGAAAACAGATAATTATTCTGTCATACCAATGAGTCATATAGATATATCATGCGAGGAGCTCAAGTCGCATGAAAAAATTACAACAGAAAGCCTCGCCTTTTAGGGCGGAGAGGAGGTCAGAATAAACTTACACAGTAATTTTAGATTGTATCATTTAGAAACATAAGGTTAATAGCTCGGATTGTGGAGGATTTAATGGTGGATTGGGATCTAGGTTATGATTGAGATCCGTTGTGAAGATTTGTGGAAGATCTATAGTTCTGGGACTGTTGCATTGAGAGGTGTTAGTTTTACTCTGGAGGATGAGTCTTTAGTTATTCTCGTTGGCCCAAATGGTAGTGGTAAGACTACTTTGGTTAGAATTATTGATGGGGAGATCAGTCCTAGCAAGGGTTTCGTCTCGATTAATGGTTTAAGTCCTGATGTTGCTAGAGCGAAGGGTTTCTTTGGTGTTATGCCTCAAGAGGCTAGGTTGCATGAGCATCTTTCTGTGAGAGAATATTTATACTACCTAGCTCTGATCCAAGGTTTGAATAGGCATGAGGCTATGAGAGAGGTTAATAGGATAATAGATGATTTCATGCTTCAAGAATATGCCTCTACAAGGATCGAGTATTTATCGGGTGGGTTCAAGAGAAGAATTCTCTTAGCTCAAGCATTCTTAGGTTCGCCAGAAATACTTCTACTCGATGAGCCAACAGTTGGGCTAGACCCCGAGATGAGAATTAAACTCTGGGATATAATAATGAGATACGCTAGGGAGCGTGGTAGCATGATTATATTAGTGTCACACTATATTGATGAGGTTAGAGACATAGCTAGTCGTGTATTGCTTCTTTACAAAGGTCAGCTAATATTCAACGGCAACCCAAGAGAGCTTCTAAACAAGATGGGCTATAAGTATAGAGTTCAGGTGAGACTGCGTGGGTCTAAGGCTTTAGAGACCCCCTCCGCTGAGACTTTATCGCAGGAGTGGCGATGTTATAGAGTTTTATGTTGTAGATGATGAGGAGCTTATTAAGCTATTAAACTATTTGATAAGTGTCAGAGATTGGGTTTCGGAATTCGACATAGATAGACCTAGTTTAGAGGAGTCATATTTCAGGCTCATAAGATCGCTGGAGGACGATATCAGTGATCAACGTTTATAGAGTTTATGCTATTAGCATGATCTATGCTCTTTGGATGCTTCGGAACAAACTATTCTATCTTTACCTAACGATCTTACTCCCATTCATCATATTAGTGCCATTCCTAATTATTGCACCAGTCAGACTCGGACCTTTCATAGCTGTTGGCACAGTGATCCTTACCCTCATATACTGTTTCAGTACCGCGAGCCAAGACCTGGCTGTTGACAGACTTCTGAAGAGAATAGCTATCCTATTAACAAAGCCTGTCACGCCGTTAGAGTATTTCTTAGGAATACTACTATCAAATGCGATACAGACACTCCCAGCGACAGTAATCGTGATCATGGTTCTATGGATTGTAGGGCTGATAAAAATCAAAGACATAACGCTACTATTACTAGGGCTTGTGGCCGGGTGGTATATACTTACGATCATGGGTTATATCACAGCACTAACTCTACTCTCAAGAGACTACAACACAATCATTATAACGAGCAACTCCATAGCGTTCATATTAACATTTATGGCCCCAGTTTATTACCCTCTAGACTTCCTCCCAGAACAACTAAGGATATTAGCTTATCTAATCCCAACAACACACATAGCCAACATCATAGGAGAAGCATGCAATATAAAATACGGAGTCCCTCTAACCGTAACATATACATATTTATTAACACTAGCATCTCTGCTCACAATAATCACACTAAAATCACTAAAACTCAGAGACGTATACTAAAGCTTAGAACCTATGAGAAGACTCGATGAGTATTTAAAAAAAGAGTAGGAGAGCCTGATATATACTTAATATCTATGCAAAGGTTCTCAAGATCCTCGATCTTTTTTAAGTCGCAATATATCATCTGTTGCTTAGCTCTCTGAATTTTCTTAGGAATCTCTCTATATTTTCTAAAGATCTCTCTACTCTTCTCTCAGCGCTCAATCTTCATAGAGATTCATATGCATGATATAGCTGTTCTCCACAATATCCCCAGCTTGTAATTCCTTGTTTCTGCGACTAGCCTATTTACAACTCAGAGCCTCGCCCTTTAGGGGGGATGGAAATTTATAAGCCTTCTAGGGTTTTGATTTTTTAGAGCCCGGGATGATGGGCTCCTGGGGGATCTCTGGCCACCCCCACTGCCCCCCAGATGACAGATATAAACCCGAATAGATGGGGGGACCAATGAACAGCTAAAAGATATATTAGAATTGAAAGCCTTATGATAGTAGGATCACAAACCCTCCTGCACCAGCGGGCGGGGTGGAGATTGAAAGGGAATTATGAGGTGTTAACAGGGCTGTATCCTTTTTCATGATAGTGGTTAAGCTTATAAGGATCAGTTCATAATTGTTTTGATGATGAGGTGATATCTCTGCTAGATCTTGGGATACCTCGGGATGCTATGACCTTTGGAGCACCCGAGGCCAAAGCCCTTTATGAGGGCTATGCCCAGAAGGGCTTTGGGGTCTCAAGCATAGATGGGAGCCCCTTTCCGTCGGGCTCAACAGCGCTCGTAAGCTCATAGAGATCCCAAGATCTCTTTGGGAGAGGTGGAAGCCCCCGATGCCACAGGGCTAAAAACCCTATGGATCAGGAAGCAAAACAATCCAAAACAAAGAATATCAGCGATAATCAACAACCATCGGGGGACAAGCGGATGTGAAGCTCCTGAGACACAGGTCTTGCTCTTCTTGTGATTTCGGGATCTATTACGGCTACTGGTTCGCAGCTTCAATTCTCTTCAGACTATCAATGTGAATCCTCCCCCATCCTACTAACTTCAGCTGCAACAATACCTAGCTTCAAGAGCTCGCTCAATGATCCTTGGTATTAGGAGATATATGTATATACAAAGATCTAAGGCCTGTGCCTGCAAATCTGGAGAGAATCCTGAGTATTGTAGTATCATACAAAATCTTTATCAGGTTATATATATCTATCCATATTCCTACATATTCCTACTAGAAAATTTAAGTAAGTAAAAGTGGTCTTATATTTTCGAATTACGTAGGAATATGGATAGATATATATAACCTGATAAAGAAGCGTTTAGTGAAGGGTGTTTATCTTGAGAGGAAATACGATAAAAGGGATATATTCAGCCTTTCTCTTAACAATCCTAGTATTGGTCTTTATAACCCCTGGCATATCTCAGCATGTAAGCGCCCAAATGCCTCCTAGAGAGAAAACCCTTATAGTTGCTCACAGTGCTAGGTTTGCTGATCCTGAGAACTGGAATATTCTTCTACCAACTGCTGTGAGCAGATCTGCTTCTGGTATGCATCAACTAATTTATGAGTATTTCTTCTATATAAACATGGAGACAGGAGAATTAATTCCCTGGCTAGCTACAGGCTTTGAGTATTCCCAGGATTATAGAACGCTCACAGTATATCTAAGAAAGGGAGTTAAATGGAGCGATGGTGTACCATTCACAGCCGATGATGTGGTCTTCACATATAATATGCTTCTTCAGTATGGGGCCAGAATGGTGTGGGGTGATATAGTTCAGCAGCACGTGGAATCAGTGAGGAAGGTCGATGACTACACAGTAGAGTTCAAGCTGAAAAGTCCTAACCCGAGGTTTCACCTTATAAGGGAAGCCTTCCCTACTGTAAGGGTGTGGGGAGCCATAACAATTGTGCCTAAGCATATCTTTGAGAAGGTCGATCCTCTAACCTTTAAGAACTACCCGCCTATCGGTACAGGCCCCTACAAGCTTGTTAGGGCTGAGCCAACAATGACTGTTTTTGAGAGAAGGGATGACTGGTGGGCAACCGAGGTATTTGGTATACGCCCTGCACCACAATATGTTGTGTATGCTAACTTCGGTCCGGAGGATGTGATAGCTCTTAAGTTCTCTAGGAACGAGATAGACATGGTTTTCATAGGTCTTCTCAGCCTAGGAACCTTCACCCAGATCTTGAGGACAAACCCGAGTGTCACAGCATGGTATAGCGTGCCTCCCTATGCATGGCCTGATCCCTGCCCAAGGCTTCTAATGATTCAGAACGCCAAGTATCCATTCAATATAAGTGAAGTGAGATGGGCCATATCTCTCATGATAAACAGGGACGAGATTATTAGACTAGCCTATGAAGGAACTACACGCCCAGCTAGGCTGCCTTTCCCTGAATACCCAAGCATGAAGCCCTACATAGACCAAATATCAGATCTTCTCAAAGTATATAACACCTTAGAATATAACCTAACCAAGGCCTACAGCATTCTCGAGAAATACGGATTCAAGAGAACTGCTGACGGAACCTGGCTTAAACCAGATGGAACCCCGTTCAGCATCATATACCTCGTCAACGCAGCTTCTAGAGAAGAGATGGCGGTAGCTGATGTTATAGCTGCGCAGCTTAGGAGGGCAGGGATCAGCGTGGAGGTGAGGCCCATGAGAGACCCGGCCCTAGGCGAGGCTGTGCTGAGGGGAGAGTATGACCTGAAGCTTCATTCCTTCTGCCCTGGCGATACTGATCCTTATGATAACCTAGCACTATTCCATGGAAAGTACTGGAGGCCTCTTGGTGAGAGAGCACCTTGGTACGAGATCAACTCTTTTAGATATAGGAACCCTGAGTATGACGCAATCGTGGATCAGCTTGCAATAACCCCACCCGGCAACACAACGGGTGTTCTAAAGCTATTCAGGGCTGCGATGGAGATATGGCTCAGAGATCTTCCCGTGATCCCCATATCATTAGCTCCCGCCCTTGTTCCCGTCAATAATTACTACTGGAAGAATTTCCCAACCGCCGATAACCCGTGGATCATGCCAGTGCCTTGGTGGGCAACAATGAATCTACTCATAAACGGCTATCCATCCCCCAAGAGAGGAGGAGAATGGGTAGGAGGTATAAAACCGGCTCAAATATTCTACACAACTGTCTACATAACTAAGGAAGTTCCTCGCTTCAGAGGTATAGATCTCCAGTGGTACGGTCCATTTAAAGCGGGAGATGCTGTGAGACTTCCTGAGGAGGATGCTAATAGGCTTCTCCAAGCAGGGCTAGCATCGCTCTCACCACCTCCTCCCAGAATAGAAATACCAAATATAACAGTGCCCCAGGTGGGTGGGGATCAGGGTATGAGAGAGCTTGCTAATTCTATAGCTAATCTTGCAGACACGATCCAGCAGTCATTGCAGAAATTTGGCACAGATGTAATGGGCTCGTTAACAGCATTGGGTCAGAAGGTTGAAGATAGTAATAAGGCTATTAATAGCAGCATCGCTAAAAGTATGAGCCAGCTTAGCGATCAAGTCACTAACCTATCTAACATAGTCATAATCCTCGCGGCCCTCCAGGTGATTACGCTAGCCCTAGTGGCATTAGCATTGCTGAGATACCGCAGATAAGTGGAAGCTACAATGTCAAGCCTTTTTTTCATTAAATATTTTTTATCAAGATTAGGTTTCTATATATTAACTATCTGGATAACACTGACACTCACTTTCATAATCCCTCGGCTAGTGCCGGGGGATCCTATAACAGCTACCCTTAGCATGCTATCAGAAGCTGGGGCGTTGAGAGGATCCCAGGAAATAGTTGATGAGTATAAAAAGCTATTCGGCCTTGATAAAGATATAATGACTCAGTATCTGAGCTATCTAGGCCAGATCCTTAGAGGTAATCTAGGTATTTCTATCACCAACTTCCCCTCATCTGTCTCCACTATAATAGCTACAGCGCTTCCGTGGACTATAATACTCCTCTCTACCTCAACGATCATAAGCTGGATCTTGGGCACGTTTCTCGGAGCCTTAGCGGGGTGGAGAGGGATTGAGAAGAAGAGGTACGAGCTTCTAAGTGTAGCGGCTCTGCTTCTCTATATAATACCCTATTACATAGTAGCCATACTGATCCTATGGCTCTTCATATATACAATACCCATTTTCCCCCGAGAAACTGGATATGGATCTATAAATCTAACCCTAGAATCTATACTAGATGCCTTAAGAAAGAGCTCATTACCAGCCCTTAGCATTGTTATTTCATCTATGGGTTGGTGGTTTCTCAGCATGAGATCCCTCATAGCAACGGTAAAGAGGGAGGACTTCATACTCATGGCAGAGGCCAAGGGTCTCAAAATTTCAACAATAATGTGGAAATACGGGTTTAGAAACGCGCTGCTCCCACAGATCACAGGGCTTACGCTGGCCCTAGGGCATATAACTGCTGGGGCCCTTGTAACCGAGATTATATTCGCTTATCCCGGGATTGGGTGGCTGCTTTATCAATCAATACTACAGCTAGACTATCCAGTTATCCAGGGGATCGTGATATTGATCACATTCACCGTTGCAACAGCCAATTTTATAGTGGACATCATCTACCCGCTTTTTGACCCAAGGATAAGGAGGTGAGGACCCTGTCAATAGCTACCGAGATCCTTGGAAAGATTTTGCATCTATCTACGTTTCTAGGGATTTTACACGACCTCCTAAGGATCAGAGCTTTTGTTGTAGGTCTCATAGGCATTCTAGCTCTAACAATATTCTCATTGATAGGGGGGCTGGTGACTAGCTACGACAGAACATATGCAGGAGCTTTCGATCCACAACTACCTCCTAACCCTAGGAATCCTTTAGGAACCGATTTGCTGGGCAGAGATGTATATGCCCAACTTATTTATGGTCTATCCAATTCCCTAGCTATTGGAATAATAGCAGGAGCTATAGGTACACTCCTAGGTACTTTGATCGGAATTACAGCTGGGTATTTCAGGGGCTTTGTAGATAGCGTGCTTAGACTCTTCATAGATGTCAACCTAGCCCTGCCCTCCATGCTAGTTCTAGTACTCATAGCATCTTACTTCAGGGGGCTAGACTATATAGGGATGGCTCTAATAATATGCCTCTTCAACTGGGCATGGCCAGCTAGGCAGGTGAGAGCCCAAACCCTCAGCCTCAGGGAAAGAGACTTCATATATCTAGCTAGGCTATCCAATATGGGCAGGTTCGAAATCCTAGTAAGGGAGATCATGCCCCACCTCACACCATGGATGGTGGCTAATTTTGTTAATGCCACGATATCTGCTATCCTTACCGAATCAGGTCTCTCCATAATAGGTTTAGGCCCCCAGAGAAGCATGACTCTTGGCATGATCCTGCATTGAGCCCTGAGCTACGCAGCTATATATAGGGTGCTCTGGTGGTGGTGGGCAACTCCAGTAATTTTTCTATCTATCATTTTCGTCTTCCTCTATCTTATATATATGGGTATAACTAGGTATTTTGCAGAGAGGGAGGTATTTGCTTGATGGGAGAAGAGATCCTGAGGATCAAGGATCTCAGGGTAAGCTATCTAACCAGAAAAGGAGAAGTGAAAGCAGTTGATGGAGTAAGCCTAGGACTCTATAAAGGAGAGATCCTTGGGATCGCAGGGGAATCCGGGAGCGGAAAATCCACCCTGGCTGCTGCTATTTTAAGGCTTGTTAAGCCGCCCGGGATCATTAAAGAGGGGAAGGTTCTTTATAGAGGTAAGGATCTTCTTAGACTAAGTGAGGAAGAGTTTAGATTATATAGAATGACTATGATAGCTTATGTACCCCAGGGTTCTATGAACTCACTCAATCCAGTTATGAGAATAAGGGATCAGTTCATGGACATGCTCAAGGATCACGGCCTAAAGATCAAAAAGAAAGAGCTTGAGGAGAGGTTAAGAGAGATTCTGAGCTCCATGGGGCTCAAAACCTCGATCCTAGATCGATATCCCCACGAGCTTAGCGGAGGAATGAAACAGAGGACTTTAATAGCCCTATCTCTTATCATGAACCCCGAGATCTTGATTGCAGACGAACCGACTACAGCGCTTGATGTGGTTAGCCAGAGAGGTGTCATGAATATCCTGAGGGATCTCAAGGATCAGAGAGGAACATCAATTATTCTGATCACCCACGACATGGCGGTTCAGGCGGAACTCTCAGATAGGATGGCGATAATGTATGCTGGCAAGATCGTGGAGGTAGGTCCTACAGAGGAGATCTATAACGAACCTTTACATCCATACACGAGGTTACTCATAGAATCAATACCATCACTAGGAGATGAAAAACCCCGAAAGAGTATAGAGGGAATACCCCCGGACCTTGTAAATCCTCCTAAGGGCTGCAGATTCCATCCCAGGTGTCCCTTCTATATCCCTGGCAAATGTGATACCCAGGAGCCCATGCTTATTCAAATATCTAGTGGAAGAAGTGTTGCATGTCACCTCTATAGTTGAGCTGGTGAGATCTTGGGGATCCTAATCTCGATGGAAAGCGTTTACAAGATCTATAGAGTTAGAAAGTTCCTCAGAGCGGAAAATATAGTAGCTGTTGAGGACTTCAACATAGCCATTAATGATGATCAACCGATAGTAGTTACGCTAGCAGGGGAAAGCGGTTCGGGTAAAACTACGGTGGCCAAGATGATCTTGGGGCTTGAAGAGCCCACAAAGGGGGTTGTAAGGTATAGGGGTGTTGATCTAAAGAGGCTAAGGGGGGAGATATGGAGGAGATATAGAAGAGAAGTTCAGGCTGTTTTTCAAGACCCTTACTCCGCATTTAACCCCCTTCACAGAATAGAGACGGTGCTCAGGATCCCTCTAAAGAGGCTAGGAGTTGCTACCTCGAACCAAGAGATCGATCTAATAATTAGGAAGAGTCTTGAAGATGTCGGCTTAGATCCTGATAAAGTCTTGAGTAAATATCCCAGGCAACTAAGCGGTGGTGAAAGACAGAGAGTAATGATAGCAAGGGCTATATCTCTACAACCTAAGCTTATAGTGGCTGATGAGCCAGTCTCAATGCTGGATGCGTCTATAAGAGCCTCCATCATAAACATACTCAAAGACCTCAGGGACAGAAAAGGGGTCTCGATCCTATATATAACACATGATCTTAACACAGCATATGGAATAAGCGATGAGATCATTATCATGTATAGAGGCTCTGTAGTCGAAAAAGGCCCTGCCAAAAAAGTTCTTCTAGAACCTCTCCATCCCTATACTAGATTATTAATAGAGTCGCTACCTAAGCCACGCCCAACTAGGAAGATCTTGAAAAGTAAGGAGATAAGCATTTATGAAGATACTGCCACCCCGCAACACGGATGCAAGTTCTATCCTAGGTGCCCTCTGAGAATGGATAAATGTCTTAATATGAAACCTCCACTGATTAGTGTTGGTGATAGAGAAGTTGCCTGCTACCTCTACGGAGAATAGGGATCCATCTGAGAAAGTATTAATATTTAGAGGATCTGTTAGCTGGGATGATAAGCTTAAAAGTGATTACATATATATAAATTTCCACATACCTGAGAGCGTTAAGTGTCTAGAGATCAGCTATACATATCCTGAGAATTCTGGGTGCATATTAGATATAGGGTTGCTAGGGCCTGGAGAGGTTTTCAGAGGTTGGAGCGGGTCAAACAAGAAACAGATCCATCTCTCTCCTGAGTCAGCTACTCCAGGCTATCTAAGAGGCCCTATAGATCCTGGAGAGTGGTCAATAATGCTAGGATTAGCAAAAATCCCTAGAAACGGATATTGCCCCTATCAAGTTATTATAAAAGCACAGGATTGCGAGGGGTTAGCACAACATAATCCTGGAATCCAATGTACAGCTCCTAAGAAGAGAGCGAAGCCTCCTGAAAACTGGTTTAAAGGAGATCTTCATGTTCACAGCGTTCATAGTGATGGTGTGAACACGATCTGCGATATAGCTCTTGATGCTATTAGACAAGGCCTCGACTACATAGCTATCACAGATCACAATACAATTAGCCATCATGAAGAGCTAGAGATCGTAGGAAGAGGTTTAGGACGTGAGAATTTAATTCTGATCCCGGGTGTAGAGATCACCACCTACTATGGTCATCTTAATGTATGGGGGGAGGGGTGGATCGACTTTAGGAGGGGGCCTAGAGAGCTTGGATCCCTTGTCCAGGCTGCCCATGAAAAGGGTCTTGTGATATCGGCTAACCACCCATTCAGAGATCTTGGGGATCTCTGCATAGGCTGCGCTCTAGCTGATAAGTCCATCAGGGGGTTTGATGCTGTCGAGGTCTGGAGCGGTCCTTGGCATGCTTTTGGCAATAGAGAGGCCCTCTATTGGTGGCACACGATGTTGTCCGAGGGCTTGAGGGTAGCAGCAATAGGAGGTAGTGATTATCACGGGAGAAGGGATTCTGTGATAAGGGTGGGGGAGCCAACTACCTGGATAAAACCAAGTTCAGGAACGTCAAAGGGCTTGATTGAGGCAATTAAGTTGGGGAGAACCTATGTAACAGCCTCTCCCAAAGGACCTAGGATCGATATTACCCTAGCCAGAGGATCTACGGAGACCTACTCTATAGGTGACACAGTAGCTGTAGAGGATAGAGGGGAGAATCTCAAATTGGTGATCGAGATCCAGGGTGATGAGCTAGAAGCCATTCTCAAGCTTATCACGGCTGAAGGCGTTATCCATACACAAATAGTTAGGGGAGGAGATAATAAGTTTGTGAAGGATATCATACTTAGCAAGGAACATAGGTTCCTCAGAGCTGAGCTAGGCATTTTCTCAGATCCCTATTCGGTTATGCTGAAGAATGGAGATATTATGATAGCCCTGACAAGCCCCATATATCTCAGATAGACTGGTTCCGTCAAATAGTTCCGCCTCATCTATATCAAGGGCTACTGCGGATGCTATTCTGCCTATGGCGTCTGCCTTTGTTATTCCTGAGCCTGAGATGCCGGTAGCGACCTCTATATTCCCTATCTTGAATATTACTGGCTGTCCATCTATTGGATTCATGTCGTAGTGGCCAGCCCACATGGAGGCTGGGGATGCTCCTGTAAATTGAGGTAAGTATTTCGATAGGACTGGGTATATGGAGTATTTATAGAAGTTCTCCTCGGGCTTCGGATCTTCTTCGAGTGCATAGGGTCTTCCGAGATCGTCTGAAAGCCCTACCCAGAAGCTCTCTTCTCTGATCTCAGGCTTTACATAGATCCTTCTGGGAAGTATTGTGAAGGGCATCACATAGAGATCGTTATAGCCTTTCATATGTAGGAGGGAGGAGAGATCGCTAATGCTAGCCCTTATAACAAAGATCCGCCTCTTCTTAGGATTAACAACAGGATCTATACCTATAGGCTCCAAAAGCCTTCTGGTCCAGGCTCCAGCTGCAACAACTATATTCTTAGCCTCTATATAGCCAGAATCTGTCTCAACACCCTTAGCCTCTATATCCTGCCACGCAAAAAGGCTCCCCAGGTATTTCCAGAGGCCTTCTAGGACTCAGTACTATCCTTCTAACATGGGTATTGTATATAACCTCGCCTCCAAGGGATCTGTATGAGGCTTCATAGAACTTAACAAGGGAATCTGGATCCAGGGTGCCGGCTCTAGGAACATATATACCAGCATCTATATCTGGTATCCCCATGGCTCTGGCCTCATCATCATGCGAAACATCTATATTAAAGCCCTGTCTCCTCAGCTCCTCCCGCTTTACTACCTTATAGCTACCCCCTAGCTTTTCAGCAGCATCTAGAGCTGGTCTCATCCTCTCTAGCTCCTCAACATCGATCAGGAATAGATATCCCAGGTACCTGATCCCGAGATCCCGCCCAAAAATCTCTCAACATGCTCATAGAACTCGACAGAGCTCTTAGTGATCATTACATTGACTCTAGAGCTGAAGAAAACTCTAAACATAGCAGCAGATCTAGAAGTATCCCCCATACCCGGACCTGGATCTTATCAACCACGACAACCCTAGATTTGGGGCTGTTTTTCTTTATATAGTAAGCTGTAGAGAGACCAACAACACCCGCACCTATGACTAGGTAATCTATCTCTGGCGATTTCCTCCCCCACACAATATTAGTCTAAGACATTCTTAAACATAGCCTAAAGAAAAGGCCTTGCTATTCCCCAGAGGATTAATCCTAGTCTACCTTTATTCATCAGCCCAGCGACTTATCCAACCATGTTATCTACTATATTCTATTGAGGATCGCTAGCAACCATAGATCCTGTCCTCTCCTCAGAGATGTATGCCCTTATAGCTATTAAAGTTTGAGACTGACAAGGTATGGAATAAAGTTTTCTCCTTATTGTTTTATCTTAAGGTCTAGGAGCGATAGTTTTTTAAATACCAGCAAAGATACCAGGACTCTCGAAAGTGCTGAGAGTGTAAATTTTATCTCGCTTCCATATGGTATCGATGAAGAGATTATTGATCCTATTATTGATGCTGAGGACGCACCCATATTGGTTGAAAACACTATTATAGAAAGGGCTATCGGTCTCACATCTCTAGGGAATAGGTAGAGATTATAGAGACCTGTTAATAGATCCCATGATGACCACCACACAGAAGAATATATCTCTAGTAAGATCTGTGAGGCGAGGCTCCTCGCTACCATAAAAAGGATCGGGATAGGCGATATCATCACCAGAGTTGTGGTGAATATTATCCTGGTCCCATATCTATCTAATATGAAGGGCCATGTACCAAGGATCGGGACCTTCGCAAGATAGACCGTCGCCATTTTGCTAGTTATCCATACCTCGTCCTCTCCTATGCTGTATATTAGGTAGTAATTCCATATAGATGCTGGGAAATTTACTGCTACTGTATATAGCAGTATAATTAATATATATATTCCTTCACACCGCGGGATCTAGCCATGTCTCTGTAAATGCTAACAAGATTCATGAGCCCCTCACTACCCACAGGTTTCAGAGCCACAACAACCCCGGGATCATCCCTAATCATCTTCAGAAATATCGTTGAGATTATCGCTGCTACAAGGGACAGGATATAGAGAACCCAGTATGCATCTCTACTTCCACTCCCTAGATATAGGAACACCACTATCGAGGCTGCTAAGGAGATTAGCGATGTCATGTTGTTGAGAGAGTTAAGCCTTCCAAAGAATTTCGGGGCTCTGTCCCTAGTAACGATGTCGGCACCGACATCCTCCGCAGCTATTCCAGCTATTGCGCCGGACATCTGTGAAACGGCTACTGCGGAGTAGAAGGTCAATAGCTTAGCGCTGTAGCTGGGCACCAGATCTGCAAATATTATAGATGCCCAGCCGATCCTGTTGATCGCTCCAAAGAATAGCCACAGCTTCTTCCTAAAATACCTATACCTAAGAATAATAGAAGTACCTATGATAGCACCGAAACCAACGAAGCTGAGCTGGACAGCGGTCAGCACACCTAGAAGAGCAATATCCATGCCTAAGATCCTTATTCCCAGCGGCTGAACCAAAGATGTGGATAGAGATATGAAGAAGTTATAGGTGGGAGACTCTAACATCCACATTATAAGGCTATATTCTCTATTGAAGTAACCTTTATTATTATCCATGCTTATATACTACTCACCATACAGACGATGTAGATGAACCAGGGCCTATAAGGCTTCAGCTATAACATCCTGCACAATAATATGAGAGAAGTAGGAACTTATATATCTATCATACGATGAGCATGATAAATAGTTTTCGAGAGCTCGACACCCTGCCACAGATCATAATAGATATTGCATATGATTGCATATGTATATATTTATTTGGGAATAGTTCAATAACTCTATGGTGATGTTTTAATGACCATCGATGTTAGTAGAAGAACGGCTCTCAAGCTAATAGGTGCAGGGGTTGGGGGCCTCATTATAGGGGTTGCAGCTGCATCAATGATCCTTCCAGGAGGACAAGGGAGAACTACAACCACAGTAACCGTCACAGAGACTAAGGGAGTAACAGTTACTCCCACCCAAGCAACCACCCCTCCAGGGGCTGTCCAGCAGCAAGGTATCACGGTTTGGGCACAGGGACCTGAGCCTGAGTCGCACTACAGGTTTGACAATATAGTGACAGCGGGCAACAGGGTCTCTAAGATAGTGAGCACAGCCGGTGGGAGAGCAGAGATAAGGATAGATGGTGAGTATTCCACAGCTGCGTGGTCGGACTATAGAACTAAGCTTCAGAATGCCCTCAGCGCAGGTACAGCCCCAGATATATTCATAGAGGCCCACCATGCTGTTGCTCCTCTCTCTGAGGCTGGCTGGATCCTTGCGCTTGATGATTTCGTGAAACAGTACTGGGACTGGGGATATAATGACTTCATAGAGGGTCTGTGGAATTCTGTTAGATATAAAGGTAAGATATATGCTATACCTCAGGACACCGAGGCCAGGCCTATATACTATAGAAAGGATCTGCTTAAGAAGCTTGGATGGAGCGATACAGAGATAGAGGAGCTGCCAAACAGGATCTTAAAGGGCGACTTCACATTCCAAGATATGTTAGAAACCGCTGCAGAAGCTGTGAGTAAAGGTGTTGTTCAACCTGGTTATGGAATATGGCATAGACCTAATGCCGGTCCTGACTGGCCGATTCCCTATCTAGCATTTGGAGGCACTCTCTATGATGAGGGGAAGAACGTTCTCGTAGCTGATATGAAGATCTGGTATAAAGTCTTCGAGTGGTTCTACCAAGCTTCTATGAGACAGAAGAAAGTGATCTGGGATAAATTAATAGGCCTTGATTTCAACAAGGATGTGCACCCCACAGTAGTAGCTGGCAAGGTTCTCTTCTGGTGGGGAGGCACATGGCATAAAGGGCAATGGGTAGGCTCGTTCGGCCTAAAGGAGGAGGATTTCTGGAAATACTATGGGTTCGCCCTCTACCCACCTGGATCTAGAGGTGGAAAGCCTGTAACACTCTCACAGCCCTTGGCCTACTTCATATACTCAAGATCGAGAAATCCGGAGCTAGCCTTCCTCCTAGTGACACTAGCATCTGATACATATCTCAACTCTCTACACGCTGTTGAGAGCGCCCATCTAGCTATAAGATACTCGCAGCTATCCCACCCAATATATGTAAAGGACAGATTCCTAAAGGAGACCGGCTATATGGTTGCATATGCAAAGTATCAGCCTAACCACCCGAAGTGGGGCACTTACTCACAGCTGATCTTCGAAACTATAAGGGGGATAGAGGGAGGGGCGTTAGATCCCGATCAAGCGCTTAACACCTTCTCCACAAGCCTTCAAAGACAACTGGGCGAGAGCGTTGTGATCAGGGAGTAGCAGATGATATAAATAGGCTTTTTTTATATAGCGATTGGGTGAGACTTTGCCGCCGCTTAGAGACATGCTATTTATACTGCTATTCATCGGCATCTCCACAGCTGTTGTTCTACTATTTTTGCTGATCCCGGCGGTTCTCACGATCTTTATTTCGACTACCAATATGGATTATAGCTTGAAGTGGCAATTCATAGGTCTTAGAAACTATCAGGCCCTCCTAACAGATCCACTCACAATTAGATTCCTCACAAACACCGCGATCTTCACAGCAGGGGTTTTAAGCTTTAACGTCCTCGTAGGTCTGTTTCTAGCAATACTCTCTACCCATGTTAGTGAGCTCCTGGGCTCTACTTTGAGAGCTGTGTATCTTCTTCCACGTGTAACACCCTCAGTTGTTCTGGCATTTACGATGCTCTGGATCTTCTCGCCTACAGAGAGTGGGGTTCTAAACTCTCTTCTAAGATATATAGGTATCATAAAGAACCCTGTAGCATGGACCACAGATTTTCCATGGCAGTTCCTCTTTCTAATTAATGGTCTTGTAGGATGTAGCCTGGGAATGCTGATTTTTACATCAGCTATAAAGTCCATACCCCCTGATTATATAGTTGCCGCGAGGGTTGATGGCGCCTCGACCTTAAGGATCATTGCTGGGATAATAGTTCCTATGATAAGAAATCATATAGGCTTTGTCATAGCCTATCAGACTCTATCTCTCATAGCCTCCTTCGAATATATATTACTCACATTAGATGGGGGCCCTGGCTACTATACAACCGAGGTCTGGGCTCTTGCAGCTTATCACAGGGCCTTCTCCCAGTATTTCATAGCAGCTGACTACGGCTATGCTGCTGCAATGGTAGTGATTTTGATGCTTGCTGCTGCAATTCTCACCATAACCTACTGGAAGATCTTTAGGTTAGGATCGGGGATAACAGAGCCTAAACTGGAGGTCTGAGAAATGAGCCTAGGGAGGATCCTGATCAATTTACTAGCCATGATCCTTATACTCCTTGGCCTCTCCCCCTATGCCCTCATCCTGCTTCTAGCCTTCAGCGAAAAACCAACATCTATACAGGGTTTCACAATCGATAACTTTGCCTTCATAGCAACCGGGAAGCTTCTCCAAGATCCCAGGTACTCTCATATATATCCAAATATACATGCAGTCCTAGTAAACACCCTATTTCTCGCACTAGGTGTCTCCTTCTTGGTTACGCTCCTATCTTCCATGACAGGATATGCTCTCTCAAGATACCCTGTGCCCGGTAGAAGAGCTATTCTAGCAACGGTTTTAGCCCTACACGGCATCCCTGTAATAATTCTCTTGATAGGGCTATACTTTGTACTACGATTTATCGGCCTATTCAACACCCTTATAGGGGTCATACTAGCTAAAGTAGTTCTTGACCTCCCTCTCGGAATATGGATTATGAAGAACTTTTATGACAACCTACCGTGGGATATCGAGATTGCAAGTATAGTTGATGGGGCTGGTAGATTCACTACATGGCTTAGGATCATGTTGCCCTTAGCAAAGCCGGGCATAGCTGCTCTAGCAGTTCTCGAGTTCATATCTGGTTGGGGTGAGTTTATCCTAGTATATACCCTAGTAACGAGTAATACCAACTGGACCCTTTCCATGGTTATAAGGGGGCTAATTGGTGAGATGGGGTCTGTTAATTTGAACCTCTTAGCAGCCCTCTCGATCTTCTACTTAATCCCTGTTCTAATATTCTTCATAGCTACGCAAAAATATCTCCTTAGAATCGCCTTTGGAGGTGTGAGGGGATAAGGAGATGGTTGAGATAGTTCTTGAAAAACTTACCAAGATCTTCGGTAAGAATGTGATAGCCGTGAGAGATCTAGACCTAGTTATAAAGGATAAGGAGTTCATGGTTCTATTAGGCCCTTCGGGGTGTGGAAAAACAACCACACTCTACATGATAGCTGGGATCTATAAACCTACGAGGGGCAACATATACTTCGACTCCAAGCTTATGAATGATGTTGAACCCAAGGATAGGAATATAGGTATGGTGTTTCAGAACTATGCTCTCTATCCCCATATGAGTGTCTTTGATAACATCGCCTATCCACTGAAAATCAAGAAACTGCCGAAGCAGGAGATCGTGAAGAGGGTGCGGTATGTGGCTGAGATGCTGAAAATTGATCATCTATTAGATAGGAAACCATCACAGCTATCAGGAGGACAGCAGCAGAGAGTAGCCCTCGCAAGGGCTATAGCCAAGCACCCAGACGTATTTCTCATGGATGAGCCTCTCTCAAATCTAGATGCAAAGATAAGGGTTGAGATAAGAGCGGAACTCAAGAATCTTCAGAAGAAGCTTGGGATAACCACTATCTACGTAACACATGACCAGGCAGAGGCTATGAGCCTCGCCGATAGGGTTGCTATCATGAACTCAGGCTCTCTAGAACAGGTGGCTACCCCTGAAGAGCTCTATTCAAAGCCCGCCAGCCTGTTTGTGGCCTCATTTATAGGGAGCGTACCTGCCAACATAATTAGGGTCGAGATTGATGAGGATTATAAGGCTTTTCTCAGAGACAGAGAGATAGCGATTCCTAGGGAGCTGATAGAGGCTATAAAGGTCTCGGGCTCTAAGATTCCAGGAATATTCTATATAATGGTTAGACCTGAAGATGTCTCTCTATATAGTCCAGGAGAATCAGATCTTGTGGGGGAGGTATTCTCGATAGAATATCTAGGAAAAGATCTTGTGTATCATATAAAGATCCATGAAGATCTTACGATAAGAGCCTACACATCAAGAGAGAATCTACTAAATAGCTCCAAAGTCGGGGTGAAGATCAACTGGAAGAAGGCGAAGATCTACAGAGAAGATGGGAAGCTAATAGTCTAAAGGGATCAAGAAAAGTAATCGAGACCCTACATACCAGAGGAGCTCCCCTGATAATAGCTCATAGAGGCTTCACAGGGATTGGAGAAAACAACCTAAGATCATTTATAGCGGCTCTAGATAGAGGAGTAGACATGATTGAGGTAGATGTGAGGATCTCGGGAGACGGGGTTCTCGTAGCACACCACGATCCTGAGATCGGGAATTTAAAGATCTCTGAGGCTACTGTGGAAGAGCTTAGGAGGGTCGGGGTAGAAGATCTAGAGTATATAGTAGGAGCTCTAGGAGATGAGGCGCTATATATGATAGATATAAAGATCCCCGATGTCATAGGGGAACTTAGAAGAATAATCCTGAAGTACGGACTACAGGAAAGAGCGATTTTGGCCGGGGATCCAGAGGCTGTGAAGGCTTTAGGAGACGAGCTTAACATACTCATGGCACCTAGCTTCGGCCTCTGCAACTGGGGCTACTCACTGAAAAGGACGCTAGAGATAGGGGCCCAGATTCTTAATGAGAACAAAGTATGCTACGATCCTGAGGCTCATAGAGAGGCTCTAAATCACGGACTCTTGATCAGTGTGTGGACTGTAAACGATCCACACGAGATCGAGGACTTCGCTCTAAGGGGTGTGCATTTTCTAGTAACTGACAATATAGAAGAAGCGGTAAAAATAGTGAGAAGACTAAGAGAATTAACTAAACATGATCTTGGCTGGTGTATCAATGCCTAACACTCTTCTAATCATAATAGTAGTGAATCGATCTAGATTATCTATCTAACATCTTCTAATCTTACTCTTGCATAGGATTAGAGCCTAGAGGCATGTTGTCCGCATATTTTGTAACATCGAGTCGCCAAACAATGCTGCCTAGAGGATCATCAAATCGCCTAGAAGATGCATAGCCAACTACCCACGATCTCTCTCCTGTGACATCGCCGGACGCCGCATATTTAAGTATTCTTGCCTCTCTGTACCCCCAGATCTTGGCTAAATATATAAAGACCATGGTGGGTCCTGGACCACAGGCCAACACGTTGTTCTCTACTATATATCTGTAGAAGCCTTCTACATCCAGCTTTTTAACGTACTCAAGCACCCCTAGATCCTTCTTAACCGATATTTCATGGGGTTCATAATGTGTCCAGTCGGTAGAGGCTATATAGATCACATCTCTTCCTAGGTCTTCAACACCCCTTGCTATCGCGCTAGCTATGTCTCTAGCTACCTCTATAGTCTGCATAGCCATTGCGATAGGAACTATCTTGAAGCATAATTGTTTCTTCAGAACTTTCTAAGTCTTCTCAATATCTTTGTATCTATCTGTCACACCAAAGATTTTTATAAAAAATTTTAATTCTTACGAAGGATATGTAAGCAATCAGCTTATAGGCTCTCACGAGATATTTTGATCTTGCTACTATTCTAATGAAAGCTCTCTTAAGGCAACATATATTTTTTCGAAGATCTTTTCTATAAATTATACTGGTTGAGAATATTATCGGGGTGTAAATGAGAGGCTTAGATAAATTGTTTTATGAGAAGCTTTTTGTTGTGATCGGTCATAGAGGAGCTGCTGGTCTGGCTCCGGAGAATACTATTGCTGGCGTATTAAAGGCTATTGAAGTTGGTGCAGATGCTGTTGAGATTGATGTTCAGAAGACTATTGATGATGTGATGATAGTTGTTCATGACGAGGATCTTTCTAGAGTGGCTGAGACGAATATTAATGTTAGAAAAGTTAGATATAAAGATCTTGAGAATATCAGAGTTTCTGGTGAGAAGATCCCTACTCTTGAGGAGGTTCTCACAGTCTCTATAGACAAGATCTTTGTTTTTATAGAGATAAAAAATAGAGGAGATGAAGAGAAGACACTAGACGTCATAAGATCTGTAGGAGCCTCGGATCGTGTTGCTATAATAAGTTTTTATGAAGAACCTCTTATAAAGATCAAGAGATGCTCTCCTAACATCCCTGTCGGAATAATATATTATCAGCCTCCAGGAAAAATTATTGATGCAAAAAAGAGCGGCTTCGAGCTTGTCCTGCCGAGGTATCCGCTTGCAACTGAAAAATCTATAGAATTTGCTCACAGAATAGGTCTTAGAATGATTGCATGGACAGTAAATGATGAGAAATGGATAAGAGAGCTGGCTTCTAGAAAAATGATGGTATAACAACTGATTATCCAGATAAAGCTGTGAAAATAAGAAGAGAGCTGTCCAAGACAATATAGAAGAAAAATAGAGATGAAGCTAATAAACTCTCTCAGATACTTCTTATAATACTTGCGATGCGAACATATCTCTATGAGACATTGATGTTTATCAAGAGATCATAGGTTTTGTTAGAAGAGAATCTAACATTTGAAGAACTGGATCTAGCTATTAAAAATATTAGGGATACATAAAAAATATGGATTCATATCATTCAGATCAAGAGCTTGACAAGATTATAAACTATGAGACCGATTAGATCTTTTGGTTATCAGAGAATTTGATAAGCTGTATCTTTAGAGAATAAAAGATGTTTTAGAGACATCAAAAGATCTCTTGATACATATCAAATCTCATCTGTAAACCCTTTACGAGGCTGGAAAAAAATGTTTTCTAAAGGAAAATCCTATAGCTGTGTTGATATTATGAGTGAGATGTCAAACTTTTCGAGAAAAATCTTGAGACTTTAAAAAGCTTATCTACAGAGCTTATTAAAAAATTTTAGAAAGACAGATGTTTCTTTAACTATGCTGGATCAATAAAAAATTTATTATTTAACGAGAGACAGCCGGCTCTCTCTCAAGATCTTTTAATAAATCATCTACGTTAGTTATATAAGCATTATATATCTTCTTAAGATACTCAAGACCTTCCAAATGATCTTTTTCTGTGAAAGCTTCTACAGCATCGCTTGGGATAATGATCTTGTATCCTCTGAAGAAGGCGTCTGCAGCTGTATGTCTCACACAGATGTTTGTGTGTAATCCTGTTAATATTACTGTATCAACACCTAAAGATCTGAGGAGAAGATCAAGACCTGTCTCATAGAAGGCGCTATACACTCTCTTCTCGAGAACATAATCATTCTTTTGAGGAGCTATCTCATCTATGATCTTAGCATCTTCAGAGCCTTTCATAGAGTGTTCTCCCCATATTTTTATCTCAGGATCTACTGGAAGATGAGAGTCGCTGACATATATTATGGGCAGGCCTAATCTTCTAAACTTCTCGATAAGTCTTTTGAGGTTTGGAATTATATTTAGAGCTCTCTCACATTTTAATTTTCCATATACAAAATCTTTTGTCATATCAATAATTATGAGAGCAGGTCTCATAAATAGATCACCGAACTCATGTTCTGTCAATTATATTTACCAGGATGGAGATATATAAACATTACTTGTCTCACTCTACATGAAATATATGTTTATCTAAGATTCACGGCTTTCTAGATATTTATTAAATTGTTCTATATATTTAAACCCATGATCAGGAAATATTAATATGTATTCGCCAGGCTCTATAATATTTTCTTCATAAAGTTTTTTAAATCCTGCTACTACAGCACCACTGCTTAATCCTATGAATAAACCTTCTCTTCTAGCTATGTCTACAGCCTCTTTAACAGCCTCTTCTGTGGAGACATCTATGATCATATCATAAGGGATCATATGTATCCATTTCATTCCACTCTCAATTCTTCGAATACCTGGTATCACACTATCTTTAGATGGCTGAACTGCGAATGTCTTCACATGATCTCCATATCTACTTTTCATATAGAGAGACAGAGCTGAGAAATGTCCTGAGGTTCCTATCCCTGCTATCAGTCCTCTGATTTTTATGCCTCTATATCTTATCTGAAGATCCAGCTCCTTAGCCGTGTATCTCAGATGAACTATAAAATTATAGTCGTTATCAAATTGATTAAGATGTATTCCTCCCTCTGATCTAGACATCTCCTCTACTTTATCAATCATTTCTATAGTAAGTCTCTCAGGTCTTCTAATAACGTCAGCTCCTAAAACTTTTAATATGATGTCAGAGGCCTTCTGTATAGTTGATGGTATGAAAAGTCTTGTTTTGAAACCTAATATATTTGCAAGCGATGTAAGAGCCATTCCAGTGTTTGTAGACGTCGCCTCATAAAAAATCTTTTTTAAAAACTCTCTTCTTCTTAAGAGAAGATTTTTTATCATATACCAACTGATACGATCTTTAATACTCATGCTGTAAGGATTATAATACTCTAGCTTAGCCCATACAACAAAATCTTCTTTTGATAAAGATCTTAGCTTAACAAGCGGAGTAGGCCAGTTTCTATATAAAAGCTCCTCAGTATTCTCAAAAACTCTAAGAGGAGAAGGCGATATATCCTCATAAAATCCCAGCTCTTCTAACGAACATTTTCTCTTATGATCATCTTCACATACACATAATCCTCTGCATCCTATGATCTGTAGAGCTGTCAATAATTTTGATGTTGAGACATTTTCTCTCGAAAGATCTATGCATTCAACAAATCCTTTTCTAAGAATCTGTCTCACAATATCAATAAGATCTTTAAGATCAATATCTAGATATCTGTAATCATCATATAAGTTTTTTCCGTCCATATCTAGAGCCTCAAGGGATCATATTTATAGAAAGATTGATCTCAGGAATCTTAAAACATAATATATGTCTGCTTGTCTTCGGTGGAAGAAGTCTGTTTTCTAATACAGTTTTTATCACAAGATCTTTTGACACTCTAATCTCAGGTCTCCAGCTAGATACCTCTACACAAGGATCATTATAATCTACGAGTAACGCAGGAATCTTTCTTTTTCCTATTTTTCTAAAGATATTATAACGATGATGACCGTCTAAAATTATGAATGTGTTCATCTCAACAAGTATAGGCTTCTCAAGAATACCTCTCTCTAAAATATCTTTCTCAAGAATCCTCATTCTCTCAAGCTCTATATCTTCATGAGGTTTCAAAAGATCTATTGGCATGAGTATGATAGGATAGTTTCTGCCACAACATATAAAATCATTATAAAGATCTATGGATCTTCTCTCTATAAGCTCTCTAAGATTCTGTTTAAGAAAAAGCCAGGAGCAACAGTTGCTCAGCCTCTCTATATTCAGAAGATCCTCTCTACTAATGTTCTCAAGATATTCATGTATATCGTGATGCTCTGAGAACATTTTGCCCAATATATTTCTTTATTTATCGTGTTTATAACTTTAACTATGTTATAATAGAACGGGTCTTCTCTAAATAATCTAATATCTCTTTATAAATCTTCTCGTCAATGAATCTTTTTAATAATAATGTTCTGAAGATCTCTTTTGCTGTTAATAATCTATAGAATTTAACGCCTAGTCTCTCAATTCTCTCTCTAGCACCTTGTTCTCTGTCTACAACAACAATAACAATCTTAGGGTCTCCGCCTAGCTCTTTTAATGTCTGAATACTTTTCTCTATAGATCCTCCTGTTGTAGCCACATCATCTACTACTGCGATTCTCTTTTTTGTCACATCTCCTTCTACTGTTGATGCTGTCCCGTGTTCTTTGCGTTCAATTCTTATATATCCCATAGGGATCTTGTTTTTACATGCTATATATGTTGCCAATGGTATTCCGGCAGTTGCTATTCCAATGATCATGTCTATCTCCCTCAGATCTATTGATGAAATTATTTTATCAACTATTCTCATGGCAAGATCTGGATAGCTATATATTCTCCTAAGATCTATGTAGAACGGACTTTTAAGACCTGAGGTGAGAGTGAATTCTCCAATTTTCACAGCACCGATCTTATATAGCTCCTCTATGATCTCTTGCATCTCTCAATCACCTCTCTCTGAACCTCTAATATCTCTAGAAGTCTCTCTCTAGGATTTGAAGAAGTTGTCACAGCTCTGCCAATGATCTCATAATCAGCTCCGTGGCAGATGGCGGTCCCAGGCTCAGCACCTTGAAAACCTATTCCTGGAGAAAAAATCTTTATCCTGTCTCCTATTCTCTCTCTGACATTTTTTATAATCTCTGGTCTTGTAGCTGGAGCAACAACCCCCCAGGCGCCTATCTTATCTGTCAACTCTATAAACTCATTCACATGTCTATCAATATACTCCTCAGATCCTCTGTGGCTCATTGATATCACAAGTATCAACTTAATGTTTCTCTCAAAACATTTCATAGAAAGTTTGTCTAAAGCATCTTTATATCCTATAAAGGAGTGTGCTATTACAGCATCAACACCTGTTTTTGAGAGATGATCTATTGACATGCTCATTATGTCGCCGACATCAGCAAACTTAAGATCTGCGATCAGAAGATTGTTAGGAGCTTTCTCTCTAACAGTTCTATATGCTTCTAAACCTCCTGCTATAAGAAGCGGAAGACCTACTTTATATCCCACTACAAGATCTTTTGTTTCATCAATAATCTTAGAAAGCCATTCATCAAGATCCTCTACGTAAGCCCCTGGATCAAGAGCCAGTATAATCATAACGGCCCCAGAATATTTTATCTAACATATTTTTATTGAATAACTAATGAAACAGATTATATGAGGATTAAAATGAGAGTTGCAGTAGGAAGCTTGAACAAATCTAAGATCAGAGGTGTTGAGAAGGCTTTCAAAATATTTTATCCAGAGGCTGTGATAATGGGAGTAGATGTGAAAGGTCTAGAGCCTCAGCCAATAGGATTTGACATGATCCTTAGAAACTCTGTTTATAGAGCATCAAAAGCTCTAGAGATCAGCGACACAGATCTTGGGGTTGGCGTTGAGGCAGGCTTAATAGGTCTTGTAGACAGATGGTTTGATATTCACGTGGCTGTGATAATAGATAGAGAAAAAAAGATTACTTACGGCCTGAGCTCAGGATTTGAGATACCTAAAAATTTTGTTGAGAAGATATTTAATAAAGAAGCGTCTGAGTTAGAAGAGCTTGTGAACAGATATTACAATGTCAGCAATGCTGGAGAGATAGGAGGCTTCATAAGATTCTTAAGTAGAGAAATTATTACGAGAGAAGATCTTGTTTTTAACGCAACGTTGATGGCTCTTATACCAAGGATCAATAGAGAATTATATTACACATATTAAATAACAATGTCCGTAGAAACATCTTGTTCTATGACATTGATATATTATTATGTTCTATTATTAAGTAGTTTATCTAGGAAATATCGTGAAATACGATTAAATAGTAGGTAACTGGATATTTATATAGATGATGTGAGGGGCCCTCACAGGAGGGCTTTCTGAGAAGTGATGAAGGGCCAAAGCTCTGAGGTCTTAAGAGATTTTTTATAAGGCAGTTGAAAAGATCTTTATTTATCTATTATTATAATTCAAGGTCTTTTAAGAAGAGGTTGTGAAAATATGAGAAAAAGAGTAAAAAAGATCTTTATTTAAGATGTGTATGTATTTTGATCTTTATATCCATCCTCTTACTTTCATAGCTTTATAGATTCTTTCCACAGCTAATACATATGCTGCTTCTCTCATAGTGACAGTCTTTTTCTCAGATCTTAATGACTCATATTTTGATATTAATCTCTTGATGTTGTTTTCTATTATAGACTGTAGTCTCTTAAGAGTCTCCTCCTCATCCCACCAGTACCACTGTAGATTCTCTACCCACTCTAGATATGACATTATTACTCCTCCAGCGTTTGCAGCGATATCAGGAACTATCACAGCTCCTCTCTCGTAGAGAACTTTCTCAGCCTCAGGTGTTGTAGGGCCGTTGGCTCCCTCAGATATTACTTTGGCCTTGATCTTGTTCACATTATCTTCTCTTATCACATTCTCAATAGCTGAGGGCATAAGAACTTCACAGTCGACATATAATGATGCATCTGGATCTTTAATTTTCTCTCCTTTTGGATAATTAATTACTTTACCAGTCTTCTCTTTAATCTCTATCGCAAGTTTCGTATCTATCCCATTAGGATCATAAATAGTTCCTGAGGTATCGCTTATGGCAATAACTTTAGCACCAAATTTCTGAGCGAAATATGCTGCATATTGACCTACGTTGCCGAACCCATGGACAGCCACTCTGAGACCTTCAAAACCTCCTAGATACTTCTCGGCAGCTATTTTGGCTGCCAAAGCTGTTCCAAAACCTGTTGAGTAAATTCTCACAGGATTGCCCCATAGCTCAGGAGGTTTTGCGGTAAACACTCCCGGCACGTTATAGCCTTTAATCTTGCTGAACTCATCAACCATCCAAGCCATTATCTGTGGTGTCGTGCCTACGTCAGGTGCAGGTATATCTATCTCATCTCCTATTAAAGGAGCTATTGCTCTGGCGTATCCTCTTGATAATCTCTCAAGCTCTCCTTGTGAAAGTTTTTTATAATCTACTTTGACAGCTCCTTTGCCTCCTCCATATGGGAGGCCGTTGAGAGAGTTTTTGAGAGTCATACCTAACGCCAGAGCCATGTCGGTCTCAAGATCGACCTCAGGATGGAATCTTATCCCACCTTTATAAGGTCCTAAAGCACTGTTATGCTGAACTCTATATCCTTCAAACACAACTATTTTTCCATTATCCATTCTCACAGGGATACTTACTATAAGAACTCTCTCTGGTCTACTAAGTATCTGATAAACCTCTTCTGGAAAACCTCCTAATTCAACAGATTGTTTTAATACTCTGAGCATCCATTGTAAATAACTGATCTTTTCGCTCATAAAGTTCTCCAAAATATATATTGTAATAAAGCTTATAAGCTTATTGATACAAAACCAGATCAAGTTATTACAGATCTAACAAAAATTTATACTTCATATAATATCTAAGATGTATATAACTAAATCGATCATAAGCTGATAAGTGTAACATTAAAGATAGAACATCCAAGATCAGTGTAAATGTATGGTAGTCTTTAAGTATTTCTCGTAATCATATGAAAATTTTGATCACGTCTCATCATATTTAAACATAGATTTTATAAGCTTCTCATTAGAAATATGAGCAAAAGATTAAATAAGGAGATGTATATGTCGATCTCTCGAATTTATGATACAAAAACTCTTGTCTATGTTGCTTTAGGAAAGATCAAGGCTGATCTTGTTGTTAAAAATATTGATCTGGTGAATGTTTATACTGGCGAGATCATTGAGAAGACTGATATAGCTGTTAAAAATGACAGGATCGCGTATGTGGGCTCAGACGCTGATCATACTATAGGTCTTGAGACAAAGATTATTGATGGAGAAGGATTATATGCTGTTCCAGGCTTTTTAGATGGTCATATGCATATTGAGAGCAGCATGATCACTCCGACACAATTCGCCAGAGCTGTTCTTCCATGGGGCACCACAGGCATTTTCCCAGATCCTCATGAGATAGGAAATGTGTTGGGAGTTGAAGGTATAAAGATTTTTATTGAAGAGTCTAAGAATCTTCCGTTGAAAATATTTTGGACTGTGCCATCATGTGTTCCAACGACTAATGATTTTGAGACTGCCGGAGCTGTCATAGATTCAAAGGATGTTGAAGATCTTATGATGATGCCTGAGGTGTATGGGCTTGGAGAGATGATGAACTACTATGGATTATTAAGTGGAGATGAAGAGGTTCATAAAAAGATTCAGGCTACATTAAAATATGGCAAGATAGTTACTGGCCACGCCGCTGGGCTGGGCTATAAAGAGCTTGCCGCTTACGCAGCTGCGGGGGTTCACACATGTCATGAGGCCACGACAAAATATGAGGCTCTTAACAGAGCTAGACTAGGCATATGTACTAAGCTGAGATATGGATCTGCATGGCATGATCTTCCGGAGGTCGTCAGAGCATTAACAGAGACTAAGATTGATTCTAGGAGATTCATGATCATAACAGATGATGTTCACCCAGAAGATCTTTTGGCCAAAGGACATCTTAATCATGCTGTGAAAAAAGCAATTGAGGAGGGAGTGGATCCTGTGAAAGCTATTCAGATGGTGACTATTAATGTGGCAGAATGTTTCAAAGTATCTGATATGGTCGGCGGAATAGCTCCTGGCAGATATGCTGACATAGTTCTGTTAAGATCTCTAACTAAAGTAGATCCTTATATAGTCATTGCCTCCGGAAGAGTTGTTGCTAAAGAAAAGAAGCTTCTCATAGATCTTCCGAGATATAATTATCCAGAGCATTTTAGAAAAACTGTTAGACTAAAGAGACCTCTCACTTCTGATGACTTTATTATTAGAAGTAGAAAAGTGTTTAACGGCTTCACACGTGTACATGTGATGCAGATTTTCGAAGGATCAGTTCCTAACAAACATGTCATTGAAGAACTTAAAGTTGAAAATGGAGAGATAATGCCTTCTATAGAGAAAGATGTGATCAGAATAGCAGTTGTTGAGAGACACAAGGCCACAGGGAATATAGGACTTGGCTTTGTAAAAGGCTTCGGGATCAGAGAAGGTGCTGTGGCAAGTACTGTGGCTCACGATAGTCACAACATGATCATAATGGGTATCGATAGAGATGATATGGCTTTCGCAGGAAACGTATTAGCAGAGATCGGCGGTGGAATGATTGTTGTTAAAGATAAAAAGATTCTTGCTCTCGTGGAGCTTCCTATAGCAGGTTTATTAAGTGATGAGCCTGTGGAGGTTGTGGCTAGAAAAGTAGAGGATCTTAAGAAGGCTTGGAGAACCCTCGGATCTTCAATAGAGTCTCCTTTCATGACAATGTCTATACTAGCGTTGACAGTTCTCCCAGAGCTGAGAATAAGTGATAAAGGTCTTGTAGATACTGTGAAAGGAAGATTCATTGATTTAGAAGATTAATATATAAAAATATTCTTATTTTTTCAATAAAACGTTTTTATGGTGAGAATTATGTACAGAGTATTATATCCTATGAGAACTTATCTCATAGTCTCTGGAAGAATAAATGAAGAAGTTAATATAACTATAATCACTGCAACTGCCCTTTAGAGCAGAATAGTGTTTACATTTTTAAGCTTTCTAGAGAAATATGTGTGGTAATGATGAGAATATATAATATTTCGAGGGCTCGAGGGTCGATGTCTCTGAGGAGTATCATCTTAAAGATCCTATATGAACTTAGAGATGAGACCCTCAGCCCAATGATCATTATGGAATCATCAATCCCTCGCCAAAAGGCTTACACCCAAGACCTCAACATAGAAAAACGATCTTCTATAGAATTGAAAGTAAAAGATCACGATTTCAGAGCTGCTCCGACAACCTCGTTTATATCTTTTATATTCATCTCTATCATCCAATTCTGAAGATCTTTTAATATCTCAGGTATTATATCAGGTTTTTTGATAAGAGCTGTGCCTATTTGAACAGCTTTTGCACCTGCTAATATAAACTCAGCAACGTCTCTCCAGTCGCTTACTCCTCCAACCCCTATTATCTCAGGCTTAAGCTCACGATATATCTCATACACAATTCTCACAGCAATAGGATGTATTGGAGGTCCTGATAATCCTCCGAATATATTTGTGAGTATAGGCTTCATAGAATAGACGTCTATTACAAGAGCTTTTATAGTATTGATCAGTGTGAGAGCTTTCGCACCTTTCTCAAGAGCTTTCTCAGCAGATCTTAAGATTCTGTCGCTTAGACCTAATTTAGCTATCACAGGGATCTTTATAGAGCCTGAGACGGCCTCAACAATCTCGCTCACATTTTCAGGGTCAGATCCTATCTCTATGCCATACCCCTTTGTGTGTGGACAGCTTAGATTAAGTTCTACAGCATCTGCTTTATAGAGATCTGCTGTAGATGCTACTTCAACAAATTCTTTAACGCTTGATCCTCCGACGCTGATTATTATAGGTCTGTTATATCTTCTGGCTCTCTCAATTAGTTTTGGTATAATATCTCTGCCAGGATTAGCCAGTCCCACAGCATTTATCAGACCTCCGTTTCTAAGCTCAACAACTATAGGAGGATCATAACCTTTTCTAGGTTCATAAGTTATTGTCTTACTAACGACTGCAGAGACATTATATCTTATTAATATATCTATAGTCTCAGGTTCAGAACCTAAGATCCCGCTGGAATTCATCAGAGGATGTTCTAATTTGACATTTGTTATCGAAGTCTTTAAAGAGAGATTCATAGAGCCACCTCATAATCCCTAGGATCTGTGAATAAATCATTTAAATAGACAGGAACTCCTCTGACAACTGTGGCATAAACAGATCCTTTCAATCTCATGTTTTCATAAGGAGTATTCTTAGACTTAGATATCATCTGAGAAGATCTTATGACGACCTCTTTGTCAAGATCTATTATAGTATAATTAGCTCTACACCCAGGCTTCACACATCCATAAAGATCTAGTCCTAAAAACTTTGCTGGACCAATAGAGAACAAATTGATTAATCTCTCAAGACTTAAAACATTTTTATTGACAAGATCCAGCATTAACGAGCTTACAAACTCTATAGATGAGATCCCTGAAGGACATTCACTGAAATCTCTATTCTTCTCTTCAAACGTGTGTGGAGCATGATCTGTTGACATCATGTCTATAAGACTCTCACTAGACACAAGATTCTCTAACAAATGTTCTCTCACATATTTGGTTCTCAGAGGAGGATTGACCTTGGCCACACAGCCTAGTCTTCTCTCATCATCAGAGTCAAGAAGAAGATAATGAGGACATGTATCAGTTGAATAACCAAGTTTTTTAGCCACATATGCTGTATATAGATTTGTCACATGAGTGATGTTCACACCATCTCTAGAGCCTAGAACCCTATGGATCCTTTCTAAAGCTTTTATCTCAGCATCTATAGGTCTACATCTCCATCTATATCCTTTCTCACAACTCTCGCTGATGTTCTCAGGATCTTCAGCATGAATCATTATTCTAGGAATTTTTCTTAATACCTCTCTATCATATTTCTCAAGTCTCTCATAATCCTCAGGATAGATCTTTAGACCATAAACTTTTGAGAATCTCATCATTTCAATAGCCTCTCTCTCCTCTTTAGGAAGAGCGATCCATATGCCGTATTCAGTGAAAGAATTTCTCTCAAAAGCCTTCAGCTTATTCTTCAACACATCTATATTATCAACTCTAGGTCTTGTATTAGGCATATCAATGATCATTGTGAAACCTCCTTTGGCGGCAGCCATAGTGCCGCTTCTCTCATCTTCTTTATAAGAAAGCTCTAGACCTCTGACATGTGTATGAATATCTATGAAGCCTGGCAGAGCAACTCCTCTGCTGAGATCAAAAAATAGATCTGTCTCACTAAATTTTTCAAAACCTTCTCTGACATCTATCACATATCCATTCTCGATCAAAAGCGAGAGTCTCTTAAGATCTTTATGATCGAAATATCTGATCCATAGATTAATTCTGTGAGAGATATTCAGCCACCTCATCACAGGAGAATAATGGCCCGTCTACACATAATAATTTTGATGTAGGCTTAAGCACACAGCTTCCGCAGAAGCCCAGGCCACATTTAACATGATTCTCTAGATTAACATATACATCTAATTCTCTATTTATCTCACATATCTTCGCCAACATCTCTTTAGGACCTGATGCTATTACAAGATCCCATCTATCTCTCTCTCGTTTAATAATTTTCTGATAAAGATCTGTTGCCTTTCCACAGTAAAATCTTTTATCAACACAATCCTCAGCAACATAAAATATTTCTCCGACTGATCTTGACGAGATAATATTAGAAAGATCAAAATATTGATGATGATATCTGAAGCCCCATATAACATCTATAGATATCTTATCTCTAAAATATCTTGTTAAATAAGGCAGTGGAGCAACGCCAGATCCTCCTGCAACAAATAATATCTTTCTCTCATAAAGATCTTTAATACCTTTGCCATAGAATCCGTTTACACCTACGAAGCCAGGGTTTTGAGCTAATGTTTTCGTGCCTTCACCTCTCACCTTAAATATTATAGTGAGAATATCATCATGATAATCAGCCACTGACATCGGCATAAGATCTTTTCTAGGGATCCATAACATGACAAATTGAAAAGGCTTGGGAGGCTGCGATATTTTCTCAAATAGTTTTATATCTGTTTTATAATAATCTGAAGAAAGTTTAGTTACCTCAATTATTTTTCCTGAAAAGAACATTTTAGACTCCTATATAGCTCATTAACTCGTTCTCCTCAATAACTGTTCCACAATATACACATTCAAATTTTAATGGTTTATCAGATATTTTTCTGAATAATGTTTTTACAGGCTCTCTCTTCTGATTTGTTATACATGTGGGATTTGGACATTTTAATAATCCGCTTATTATCTGTGGAATCTCTACTTTAAACTTCTTCTTAACCTCATAATCATCTATTATATTGATTGTTGCTGAGGGAGCTATGAGAGATATTATATTCACTTCGTGAGGCTCTAGATATCTATTTTCTATCTTCACAATATCTTTTTTACCTAATTTATTGCTCTCAACATTCATTAGAACAGCAATTCTATAACCTTCTCTACCAGATATCTTGAGGACTCTAAGAACATCTATTCCTCTTCCTGCTGGTATATGATCTATCACTGTACCTCTTTTGATTTTAGATACTGTGAGAGAATACATTATTATTCACCTGATAAAACAAGTGTTAGAAGAGCCATTCTAAGAGGAACTCCATAGAAAGCCTGTTTATAATATGCCGCGTATGAGGTCTTGTCTATCTCAAGATCTATCTCATCAACTTTTGGAAGTGGATGTAGTATCTTAAGATCTTTACTGGCCCTCTCTAAAAGCTTAAGATCAAGTCTGTAAGAGCCTTTCACTTTCTCATACTCACTAGGATCTGGAAATCTCTCTTTCTGAACACGAGTCATATAGACAACATCTACGTCAGAGATCACCTCTCCAAGATCTTCTCTCTCCTCAAATCTCACGCCGCGAGATTTGAGAAATTCAATAACCTCTCTTCTAGCTTTTAGAAGAGGTGGAGAGACCAGATATATGATGGATGGTCTGAACAACGCCAGACCATAGATAAATGATGCAGCAGCTCTACCATATCTCAAATCTCCGACAACAGCATATCTAAGACCATCTATATGACCAAACAACTTATATATAGTATAAAGATCTATCATAGCCTGAGTAGGATGATGTTGCTTTCCATCACCACCATTTATCACAGGATCCTCAGAGACTTCAGCAGCAAATCTAGCAGCACCTTCAAATCTATGTCTAACAACAATAAGATCGCTATAAGCCTCCAACATCTTTATAGTATCAGCAAAATTCTCACCCTTCTCCACGCTAGTACCCTCAGCACTAGAGAAGCCTATTACATCAGCACCAAGTTTTTTAGCTGCAGTCTCAAAACTAAGTCTAGTCCTTGTAGAAGGCTCGAAAAACGCTAGCGAAACAATTTTTCCCTCAAGGATCCTAAACTTCTTATCGAGATTATTAAGGAAATAATCAGTCTTCTCAAAAAGATACTCAAGATCCTTTCTCTCAAAATCAGTTATAGAAATCACATCACGCATATAAAAAGGATTTTTCAAAAAGCCCACTAATAAAAAGATTAGAAAAAATAAAAATATTTCATTATTAAAGACGCTCGAAAAGACATAATAATCCCATGAATCTTAGCTAGGAATATTTTCATATAAATTTAAGTACAGAAGAGGATTTTTCAAAATGATAAAAACATATTCACATATNTAATATTTATAAGAAAATTATTTATATCGATTTTTTATAATGTATATGGTGATAGTTTTGAGCAGTATATATGTTATTAAAAGNAGTGGTGAGAAAGAAGAGTTTATNCCTGAGAAGATTGTTGTTAGTGTTTTGAAGACTGGTGCTCCTGTCTCTGTTGCTAGAAAGATTGCTAAAATTGTTGAAGGAAAGATTCTTGAGCAGGGTCTCTCAGAGATCTCTACTAAGGATCTTATGAAGATGGTTCTGGATCTTCTTAAGAAAGAGAATGAAGAGTGGTATAGAAACTGGATTATATATGATAGAGCTGTTAAAAAGAGAAAGCCTGAGGCGTGATTCTTAAGATCAATGTTTATTCTTTTTTGTCTAAAAATTTTTCTGGATGAAAATGGTTTTTGAGAACCCTATATTTGTTGTTGAAAAGATCTATTATGATGTCAAGAGAGGTCTTGAGGTCTCTGAAGACGTCATTAGAAAAGCAGGGATCTTGTTGGGCACTCCTTTTAAAAGAGTTGATGTTTTTCTATCGAGATATGAAGAGGTTTTCACAAAATTTATTGAGAAAAGATGTTGTGAAGCTGGAGAAGATTATAAGATGTGTATCTATTCATGGAATAGAAAAAGAAGTTTCAAAAGTTTTCCAGTATCTAATTATGCCACTGGAACAATAATATTATTCAGAGATGAAGAGCCTGTCGAGACAGTTTTAACTCCACTGCCTAAAGCTATTGATTATATAGAAGGTTCAGAGCCTGTCTCTCCAGATAAGATCCCACTATATGTATCTCCGAGGATAGATGGCTGGCAGGTGAATCTTTATTATGACAAGCTTCTTAATAGATGGATGTTTTCAACAAGATATGTTCTTCACAACATGTATTTCTCTAGAGGAAGACTTGTTATAGATAGATATGGAGAGATCAGTAATCCCATAGTGTCTATAGCA